>Ga0056128_1001029_pt1 | contig 29308 bp, 23 predicted proteins | sample WorMetLIZISLAND2_FD_71113 | JGI IMG/M metagenome (GOLD analysis project Ga0056128, IMG submission 71113) | Marine gutless worms symbiont microbial communities from Max Planck institute for Marine Microbiology, Germany - Olavius geniculatus... ... | reverse complement strand
TTAAGGTCAAAATGGCGTATTTTCGTGGACTCTGTGCTAAATTTCGTTTTTTTCTATGACCATAACAGTATAGAAATACAACAGGAATGCAAAGACTGCTATGGAGCTTGACTTGCATGCGACAAAAAAACGTTATTCAAGGGCGTCTGTCCTCCTAAGTTCTTGGAGCAGTCCCCCCAAACTCAAGGTGAGGCGTCGACGAGGAGAAAAATATGGGAAGAGAGTAACCCTCACTCCCTCTCCCCAGCTGACTATGGACTCTGAGCAGCGTCATGCCCCAGCAAGGTCCGGGGCGAAAAACGAATTTGGTGCATTCTAGGCGTCACAGAACCCTTCTGGTTGCAAGATATCGTAAATATATGAAAAATGCGAAATAATAATAATATTCAACTCTCACCTAATTTTCCAAAAAAAACTTTTCCTGGTTTTTTCTTGCAGCGTTCGCTTCAATTAGGTTTCTATGGTTTAGACTCCCCTGGCGTTATTTATTGTTACTTACTCTTACGTAGCTATAGCCAGAAATTGGAGTCACAAAAGGCGACAGCCTCCAAGGGCAAAAAATTGAGGCCGAAAGCAGAAAACAAAGGTGGACTTCTTGGGGGAGAAGTCTGTCGCCGGGACTGCATGCAAACACTTTTGGACACGAAAACCCCGTAAAATGCATACACTAAGTATAAATATTTATCAGTTTTACTGCAGAACTTTATAATGCACTGCATATATGCAAGGCAAAAAAGGTGACTTCTGGCATCTTGGGGGGCACGGCCCCTTTGTCCCTCTCCCTAAATCCACCTATGAGCTCCAAATTGTTGAATTACGTGCTGATTTTTAGTATCAGATTGCTCACCTTTGCATCATCAATTTGACAGAGCGAAACGTGATTGAATAATTTTGTGGTATAGGCTTATGGTGAAAATAGCAGCCAACAAAATAACTGACTGATGAGCTTAAAACATGTCTAATCAACGAGTGAATGCAGTTTGATCAGTCGATCGCTGATTCCGCAAGACGGCGCGCCGCCGAGCCAGCCGAAATTATCGACCGCCGCCGAAATTTTCACGGCGCGCCGCGGCTTGCAGTGATTATAGGTCTAGTCGTCAAGTTAATAATTTGTCTGAGTTTTGATTATCCAAAACTACAGACATCTTTGCGTCAAGTAGGCTTATTACAGATCAGGTGATACTTTTGATCGTAGAAGTAAATAAAAGCTTGCTGTCGCTAGGATAGCCGACTGTACTGGCTGTCATTGACCTTCAAGGTCATCCAAAATCGATGATTTTAATTTTATCCGAAAGGGCGTATGCCACTTTCTATTAGTGATTAATAGTAATCTTGGCCGTATTTTTCACCGTTTCCGAGATATGGCCAGTTTTCCGTTGGAAAACGCACATTTACGATTTGTAACGTTTTTTTATTTTCTCAAAGTTTTTTTTATTTAAAATAACGTGCATTGAAAATTGTACCAAAAAGTGAAGCAGTTTTGACTCAACAGAAACAAATTAATATCATAGTAATTGTAGTTTACTTAGTTAGTATAGTGCTATGGTCTTATGACCATTTGGTTGAATCAAATTAAATGATGTTCTCGCTTTCTAAACAATACACCGTCTCAAAAACATCCCACTTTGTGATTGTCTATATCTTCGCCAAATATTAACCGATTTCCAAAATTCTTTCACTGGTACATTTTGTGGACAATTAGCAATAAAGTGATTATTGAATATCCCGCCAAACGTTAACTGTGTCACTTCACTACCTTGTAAAATACAAATGCAAGAAAAACTAGCAATCATAGACAGCAAGCATGTTAGTAAACAAAATACACTTCCAACCGAGGTGAAAAATGAGTACATCTTACACAATTCTATCGTCTTGGCCATCTTCACGCAAAAAAAATTATCAAAGTTGGTGGAAATTTGACAAAGTTGTGACAAAAACAGTTGTGACTGTTTTCTATCGAGACATGGTGCATATACAACTCGATTCATTTACACAACTTCATTCATACGACCAATCATCATCATGGTTTTCGACATCACAATTTTGTGCAGAGTACTTTTTATAGCTGCAGTAAAGCTTGCAATCATGCCCTACTTTTGACCAAAAATTATATCACATGTTCACGGCATAAATGACCACCATAATCTCATTCATCTGTATTGTTCATTATATGTTATTCTGCACTACTGTATATGCCACTATTAAACACACTCAATAGGCAATCGCTGCTGGTTTGTGAGGTAGTATAGTTTTAACATTATGCAGTACCTGTGTACTTTCTTCTAATTTGAACGATGTATATTAAGTAATATTATTGGTTAATCTCTGTACAGTGTACATGTATCTACTCATGGTGTATTGTGAATAAAGCCTAACTCCAAGAAGAAATTCAACTACTGGCTTGGTTACAAAATATATCAAAAGTCTGCAGCACATCAAGATGCTGTTTACTGCATATCAGCAGCGCCATTGCAGAGAGGTAAGAAAGGCAACTGCCTCCCTAATTTTGGGGTTGTCGGAAAATTATTGAACAATTTTCTGCATGTAAAAATCTTTGTCCAAAAATGCAAAATTTGGGCTGAAAAAATTGCAACTTCCTGCTCCACCTACTTTTATATGCACAATGCTGCTGCTTCATATGACACTATACAGAACATGTACCATGGCAACGTTTATTTTTACGTCAGTAACCGCTAACAGAAGACACTGTTAAAACAGCATAACACAACTTAACAAGTGCTTGAACAGAAACTGTAACCCCAGACCAAAATGATATCTTATCATCTTTTACGTAATTGAATAAACCCCAAACAATCGTTACTAGATAAATCTACTCGTAGTTGTCACCTGTCATTTCTATTACACATTAAAACCAAAAACAATGACAGTTGATTGATTACTAGCTGTACATACTGGCTATAAAAACATGTCATGCTCACTCACTGCTTCAGTAACGGTACACAGTGCACAGTAAATGCCAAATCTCACTAGCAAACACACTGTATGATAACTAGCACATAGATTCAATTCTTTAACAACAGGATGGCATAAATCAAGCGTTGTGTAACTAAGGCGTTGATTGCACAAAACATGATTACAGGGTCCAGGTGCTTGTGAATTAAAATATAGTGGAAATGAAATTTAATAGGAAGTTAGATCTCAAAACTCTGCTAAGAACTGTGCCACAGTTTGGAAAATCTAAAAATATGATCTTATACATAAATATATTCGTTAAAAGATTTCTAGATTCTAGATATAGGTTGCGATCCAAATAACCACCTAAATCACTTGGTTTTTCTTAAGCCACTCTCTACCCCCTCCTAAAAAACTTCAAAATCCTGATATCAATTAGATATCCCACTGAATACATTGAAATCATGATAAATTAGGTAAAATATAGAAGAGGTAAAGACAACCACCAAAATCTAGATTCTAGACACTTGGTTTTTGAGCCATGCCACCATCCAGACGTTTCATCTAAATTTGTTTACAACTTGACTAATGCAGTAGTCATATATCGGTAGATAACGAACAGTCCAAAGACATACCCTTCTATAGCAAAGGTAATCATAAAAATATAGCTTAGAAATTTGTTTGTGGGTCCAAATATAAGTTGCACAACTTACACTATGGCACTACAACGGCGATGATCAAGGAAAAGATGAAACAAACATATGACAACACAGACATTCACATTCGAGCTTTGTTTACAGTGACCAAAATGTAATTTGCCAGATTCAGTCCAGACTAGTTAGGCATCGCAAAGTAAGCTCTTCAGGCATTTTGAGAATTCACGTGGCAGTACTTTATAGAGACTACATGTTCTTCCTTTAACTAAAACATAATCATCAAAACAATGAATGATTATGCATAGGAAATGAAAATGACAATTGTACTTCCATAACAATTGTACTTGTATTGCCACAGTCTTCAGCAAGGTAATAGCATTAGCTCTGTCAGCTTACTCAGCTATGCACTTGCACTACAGAGATCACAAAATTTACATCCGTAGCAAATATTCACACATACAGCTCAAAATCAATCCTTCGGGATGAATAAAATGCTCCATCAGGAGCTGATGACGTTTTCCGTACAAAAACTCCGTCGGGAAAATAGTTGTCTCGAGTCCAATCCAGCATCTGTTGACTGGAGAAAGGACCGTGGATCTCAGCATCCGATGTGTCTTCCCACTTGTACTCCCATGTCTCTTGCACTGGCTCCGACGACAGACCCACGCTGGAGGATGATGACACTGTATGAAAAATACACCAACAAATGTTTATAACTGGGATAACATATTCAAAAAAATCAATGCCCAAACATTTTCTAACAAGAAATCCACGTGATCAGGTAAAAAATTGCTGTAAGTAAAAAGGCATCAGAACAGCAGTATCTAATAGTGCATTATGCTGCCACTTAAAGGTCCATGGCCATGGTCAAACTCACTCGTGCAATTTCTGTAGATTTAAATTAGACATTTAACCTCGCATATATAATACGTCGATTTGAGCTTCATAAATATATGAAATTAGTGCGTGAATTCGAATGAAATGCGGCATTACGTTACATTATGCGAAATATTCTAATCTATCAGTGCCCGCAGTGACGTCATGATCCTAGCCCATATAGATCATGAATATTAATGGCTAGCCGACGACGTCATCATTCTAGGCTAGGCCATAGCCTATAGACATCATGAATATTAATTTATGACGTCTATAGGCTAAACTCATGACGTCACCGCAGGTCATCATGGTGGCGCATTTTTTACGTCGTTTTCGTAGATTGTCAACTTCAAAGGTAAATTTTTCTGTGTTTACAGAACGCTGGGCGCCGATATTACTGTCAAAGTTATCATAAAATTTTGCATTTTCAGGAAAATGGATAAAATGTATATGTTAATTTTGGTGACCACGGACCTTTGAAGCACGCATTATACCATTAAACATCAAATAATTCTGACTATCGTACATTGTCCCTTCAATGCTTACTTGCTTTTGAAAAAAAATCCACTCTGCTCTGGCGTTTTGCAAAGCTTTTGAAACATATGTTCCCACAACTCCAAATGCTATTATGTACTGTTAGTCTTCACTGTAAAATGGGCACTGTAGTGTGCATCAATGATTGACTATGGTTATGTGAGAGGACAGAAAGGGCATCCAATCTCTAACAAATCTTGCACTAGCCAACAATTTTCAATTTTTTACATGGGGCCATAATGTCAAATGACAACTCAGTCTGCCAATAAGTGGCAACTCTCGACAAGTGCTTGTTGAAAGTATTTGTTGAGTTGCTATGATAACATCTGTCACAACAGCCCGCTTTCAGCACGTCACCTGAACTATTATATTATAAACAAAATCACAATAATTACTAAATTACCCTTCTCAGCCACATTGGTAGCAGTTTTCTGCCCGCTGATTGTCGGTGGATGTTTAGCATTGTCATCATCAGCAAACATGTCAAGTCCATCGTCCACAGGCCGTGATGCAGCTGCCAAATCTGACATGCTCTTTACCTTGAAGCTGAGCTTCTCAAATGTGTCCTGATAGATGCCCATCTCACCATTCAGTGTCAGCAGCTTGTCAGCACAACCAATCAGCTCAAGCAGATCAGCCTTCTCAGCTGGTTTGTCAGTCAAAACTTTGTCTGCTGTTGGTGGCAGTGTCTCACCAGTTGCCGAGCTGGTGTCCATCTGCTGCTGTACTTTCTTGTTCTTCCACGCCTGTCTCCGCTGTACAGCTGCAGCTGACTTGCCTCCAGAGTCTTTGCCACCCCCACCAAGTCTCTTGATTGCTTGTGCCACCGTCTCACCAGGCTGCATTAGTCGCAGCATCATCTCATAGGTTGCTGCAATGTCAATAGTTTCCGGCAGATCTAGTGGCTCCTTGAAACCCGCCTTTGAGCCCTGACTTTTCTCAGTCTGCTTCACTTTTGCCCAATCGATGTCATCAATCCAGTTGTCCTTTATCTGATACTGTTCCAAAAATACACAGCCAACAAAACAAAACATTCACTGACTGTTGTATTCAATGTCACATATGCATACTGTGACAGATTTTTATTCAAATACAAATCACAAAGATAAATGCAACCAAATACTTTCAACAAGCATAAGTATCTGCACAAAATTAATATACACATGCATAATAAACACATATTGGACATGCTTAAATGTACAAAAACTGTGTGACTTAACATTTATTATATGCAGCCTAATATGATTTCAATGAATACAGGTAAAAACAAAGTTTTTCTTGTAAAAAAAACTTGATAAATGTTGATTATGACACTTCTGCACAATATTAGGTTATCTTAATAGTTAACTTAATATGCTGTGTAAAAATTAACAGCGCCCATGGACTAGTGTTGTTACGGTTATCAAAATCGGCACCAAAACTGCAGTTTTTTAAGCAATATCAAACTGAATCAAAACCGCCGTTTTAGGCTCTCTATTGACGGTTTCGGTTTTTTGCTTCGAAACGACACCGCTCTAATGTCTAGCGCCGTGAACATTAGGCCTAATAGTATGCTGCAGAAGATGATCAGCACTGCGACTCGACTCATCTTGCCCGATCCTCTCATTGCTGGTGTTATCAGCTATGATCAACTGACATCGCCGGCGGCACTGTACACCATAGGCGAGGGGGGAGGGTGAGGCTTGGCACGTTTAAATGAATGGAAGAGTGTAAGTACTGGGGTAGGCAGACAGTCCTTATGTCAGTTATGTGTGGCGCCTGACGTTTCAAACAATAAGAGCAGGCGTCCTATAAATTCAGGGTTGTCATCCCCTTCAGTGATATCAAGTGACCTAGTCCCCATGCCCCTGCATGAATCAAAGCAAGCCGCCCGCTTTACACGCACGCCACATGCTGTAACTACCGATGTGAAGCACGTAGCACAAAATTACCTGGAAGCGGCTGGTGGCAGCTCTTGTCAAGTCTAGAATGATGATCGTGCAGGCTGCTTTCATTCCAGTCGCATCCATCAATTATTAAAGACCTATTTGTTCATTTTTGTATAATTTTATTTGATGCAGTCTGACTTCAAAATTAATGTAGGCCTACAATTAACGATGGAATACTTTTCATTCGCTGGCACACCAATTGCGTTCAAGGTTATTTCAGTTTAATGCTATAAATTATGGAACTTATTTACTTACTTACCTACTTTGGGCCGAATTAATTTGGGCCGATTTTTATCTGCAACCGTCACAAATTTTAGTTGGTCCTCTCTCTGCTGTAATTTCTGTTGTTGACAGCAAACATTGTGGATTATATTTGTCACTTTCAACTAATCACATGTGTAATTTTCCTTTGTTTTTCATGTGCCAAGCTAACAGTGCATTGTTAGTTTGTTTTGGTGGAGATTATATTGCTTTTCAATTGCGATGTCTAGACTTCACAGCATTGGCAGAAAACCAAAACTGAAACTACACAAAACCGCAGTTTTTTTCCGCAAAACCAAACTGAAACCAAAAAACTTAAGCCATTGCGAAACCATAACAACACTACCGTGGACAAACACAAAATACACCTGGTATTAAACATATTTTGCATACCTTATCTTTCTTAAAAATATACATTCCATCTGCATCGAATTCTCCCTCCTCATACTCTTCTTTCAAGTTAAATGGTGTAAAACGAATGCCATCTTCCATGTCTACCTTTGTTTCTTCCTGACCTATAATGTAATAAGTGCTGTAATATATTCATATCTAAAAATCTAAGCTTTAGACATTATTACACAATAATATTCAAACAAATGGCAAACATGCAGTTATGAGTAAACTCAATTATTATAAATAAAAACAACTAAATAATTTTTTAAAATCATCAACATTCTAGACAACAAATAAAAAGACATAGAAAGTTCCACGGGTTTCGATTTCAGGTTTATGTCAAGCATTCTTAGATGCCAATGAGATCGAGTTCTAGTAGCTAAGCAGTAAGCACCGAGTAAAATTTGACACGAGTAAAAATCAACAATACAGGCTAGCACATAAAAATGGCACATAACGTGCTTCACACTAGTACTGCTTTATTAATCGCATACACGCTATGGTTGGGGTTAAGGATAAAATTGGGCTTAGAGATGGTTCAAGCACTTCAACTGCAAGATGATTCGACCACCATGATCCGGTCCAATGTGTCTAAACTTCTTTACAAGGGTCCAAAGTGTCCTTCAGTCATGAAGCAGTGATACAACTTCAAACAAGTCTGAAACGTACAGTAAGTAAGTAAGTATACCGTACTGCTATGTTGCAGACTCATGGCACTTCTGATGTTGCCACATCAGCACATCAAGCCAATGTAGATTAAAATCGGGTCTGAGTGACTTCTACAGTAAACAGCGTTCGGCAGGGACAACTAGACTTAGTTTGTGACTTATGCCTACACGTTTAATTACGCTATTTTTTTCTAAAGGAGATCACATGAATTTTAGACGTAAATAATAATTCTATTGGCATTAACGGGCGGCTGAAAGGTCCTGCGGCCGAACTTGAACATGGGATTGTATGACACAAGCACTATACATACCTGCAATGTCACCAAGTCGCAGCTTTTCGTGTTTGTCAGGGATGTCTTCTTCGTCGCTGTCCAAAGTGTGCTTTGTTTTCACAGCAGGTGCAGCAGAGCTGAAATCTTCGTCCAGCGCACCGTCGCCCGCCTCCTCTAGCCTCGCATATGCTCTCGCTCGTCGGTAATCGCCTTCCTCCTCGTCGTCCGCAAACGCAACTTTTCGTTTCTGAGACATTATAGTAGCGCTACAAGTCGTTATTTGTCACTGTCTGTCTGTTTTTCACGAATAAACGTAAAAAAACGCACTAAAACATCAAAATAAACAAATGTTCCAGTTCTTGGCTAAAACGCGACGTAAAGTAACTACGCGCACATAGTCCTAATAAAAATAAGCAAAACAGACGGCAACGCTTTATGGTTTTTGTTCAGTTTGTCCGTCGTCTGTAACGTAGGTATTGTGGAAAACTGTCTAAAGAAGCAAACAAGATTTTCTGACCGCTACCCAGTGGCACCAATTTAAAATATCTAAAATATAGGCTACCGACTACTCCACCAAAAAAGTTCCTCACTGCCAGGCAGTACGCTCAGCTATCCCATCAACAGCTGGGCTTCTTGTCTTACAAGACACAAGCTCTTCACGATCAGTCACTCAGCTGACAACCCTCAAGTGCACACACATGTGCATCGTATTGACATTAACCCTTCGACGGGAAGTGCAATTTTATAACGCCGACGGGAAGCCGGGGTCAATTTGACCCCACGAATATTATCGTGGATTCTGTTAGTGTTAGTTCTAAGTGGCTTTTCGAATGTCAACCAGTTGCTTTCACTCAGAAAAATGTTGGCATTACTTTTGTTATTTAATATCGATCGCGTTACCATGGTAACGGATTTTAGAGAATTTAACAAAAAATATGCCATATCAAGGCTTTTATACGAAATCTCTCCAAAATCGTTGCATGAATTGAAACGTTTTCAGACTCATACAAATAAATAGCGTTATCTAAATTTCACTGCGACCAACCTTTTTGCTATGGTAACAAAATTTAGACAACATACAGAAAATTTTAACAATGTGGTGTCCATAGCAAGGGATGCTACGCAAAACTATCTCCACTGGTCTTACTTAATATGGTAACTAAGGTTTAGTTTCATGTCAATATATCTGCTGGATAAAATGTTGCTATGCAAAATCGTCATAGCAACCGTTGCTATGTGAAACATACACCGCCTAGATTCACCGTAGTAAATAGCATACGAATAGGTCATCATAGCCAGAATTGTTCGCACATTAAGGCACGTAATATTATGACCACACTAATTTTGTTGCTAGTTTTTGTTGCCATAGCAACAGAAAGTAACTGAAGCTTTTATAAGAGATATCTTCAAGATCTTTGTATCAAACAGGGTGCTTTCAGAGTCAAAAGACAGTTGAATGCCATTTTTTAAAATTTTATTACAACCAACCCTAGTTGCCATGGTAACGAAATTTAGACAACATGCACAAAATTTAAATATTGTGGTGTCCATAGCAACGGACGCTGTGCAAAACTAACTACTGGTCTTACTTCATATCCTAACCAAGGTTTGGTAATGGTTCCATGTCAATATATCTGCTTGATAGGTTGTTGCTATGCAAAATCATCGCCCATAGCAACCGTTGGTATGTGAAGTATCGTTGTTCGATTTAATGTAGAGAATTGCATACGAATAGATTACCATAGCCATGCTTCCTAACATTTAAACACAGTAATTGCGTTATAGCACACTAAGGATGTTGCTAAGAGCTTTTTGCTACCATAGCAACAGAAAGTCACTGAAGGGCAGAAAATGTGTACTTCATAATTTTTCGATATAATATCACCAAATGTAACTGAATGTGCCAAAAAATCAATTTTTGCAAACAAATTTGACGGGAGCTATTTTCTTACATGTCGACCCACACAACTGCGCGGAGGGGGTGTCAAGAACATCTCAATAAGAGCGCTCCTATTGGCATAAACATAAAATAAAAGTGCCAGATTGAAGGCAATGAAAAAATAATAGTCACGAAGTCTTGTCTATATAAGTTAAAACCATTTTTTAATATTAAACAATATCTGGGGTCAATTTGACCCTGGCTTCCCTTCGAAAAGCTAACACTTCAGAATAATGTAGACAAATAACAAAGTTGACAATTTTTTTCTTCCAGCACACCACAAAGTAATTTATGCAGACAAATATTATCCACTTATTGTATAGAACGACAGCTAACGAACTGTCAAACACATCCTTATCATACTGGATAACATGCAAATAACAGAGCAGGTGAGTGAAATTCTGTCAATTGCCAACAGAATATGTAGGCCATTGGCGGCTTTTATGTTGTGAACTAACAATAGCAAAGAACAGTTGAATAATGTCTGTTCAACAGCTCGTCAGCTTGATCAGTGCGCTAGTCACTGAAATAATTCCACTAAACAGCACAGAGCTGAATCAACTACAGAAACTTAACAGAAACGATGTGATAACAAGGCATGAAAACGAATAATATGAGCTACATGCAAAAGATTCAATTTCAACCACCAACATAACAAAAACACAAAAAACTCAATTTACATGCTATCCAAATGAACACAAAAATCAAACCATTTTATTGCAGAATTAACCAATAAAAGATATTTGTGTGACAATGAGTATTCTTCATAAAACTGCATAAATTTTCAAAATGTGCTGTTTTAGTTATCTTTGTGCCAAAAACTGTCAAAATATCTTTGTTGTTGCCAAACTTAGATTGGAAAACCCGATGCCTCTTCTTTACTTGGTTGTGGTATAAATGTTACAGAATATGTAGCAAATTCTAATGAGCCAATCATACTCAATACGTCATATAGCAGTCAATGATAAATGAACAAAACTACAAAAAATGCAGCCACACACACATATATACTCACACTCACTGACACGTCCAAAACAATGTGATTCAGATAAAAATCTGTTCACTGAGAAAACAACTGCCTATGTCATTATGTCAAATTTTACAAAATCCATACCAGGCAATCTCAGAATCAGGCAATGTCAATGACCATACTAAGGCCCCAAGTACACTTGTCAAATGACAGCAAAACCAAGACGTAAAGTGATTATTCTGATTGTCTGAAATGCAAAATCAGAGTTATAATAAATAAGTTTTCATAACATGTGTTGTAAATAAAGGAATAGGCCTCAGGAAATGCAATAAACCATTGAAATTAAAGTGGTGATCTTTATCACGTGTACATCATGCATGACACATGAACACGAGATGAGGCCAATATTAACCAGCAGATCATGCATCGCAAAACAATCGAACTTCAGATTAAATACAGTAGTAATAGTGATGGTAATAGCCGTGACAATGTTTATGGTGCTGTCATTGTAGCAGTGAACTGCCACTGGGAGAGTTCACTCGGTTCATTTGGTCAGAGCAGCACGAGTGCCATTCGGCTGCCGACCTTTGGACCAGATCGATCAATCTGAACCTCAGGCAGCTACTAGTACTACACTAACCATCACCATTTATTACTACTCAGCCCAAAAGCTGATACTCATTTTACCATCCCACGGAGGGTAGAAGGCTGAGTCGACATAGCTGGGTGGCTTCGTACTGAGATGGTTTACCTGCCCATAGACAGTCACCCATCACGATACTAATCGGGCTAGGGAGAGAAAACTTCAAATAACAGCATCAGACCGAAAGTGAACAGGAAAAAGACAACTACAGTATCACTCAGCCCAGGAAGTTGTTACCGTGCGGACATATCTGTCAAATGACAGATGACTGACTGGTAAATAGAGTGCTGCGGGAATCAGTTGACGGCAAGTGACAGAAAGGAAGATCTCTAAAGAAGTGGACTGAGAACATCACAGAGTAGACAAAACTGTCAATGTGCAAAACTGTTTTAGCTGTAAGAGATTGTATAGCATGGGGCAACACTGTATCAGACTTAATGGTTTCCAACCAAGGAAGAGTAGAAAAATAATACATAAAACAGACAGGCAATGCAAAAACTAATGGAAGAGCAATTACAGTCACATAATAATGTGTACTGTAGTTTCAAGCTATGAACAAAGAGCCAATGCAGCAACAGTGCAGCACATCAGTCTACGGAGTGCTCTGAAAAAAGCATCAACAAACTTTCTGTCAAAAATCATGACCAATATTGAAAAAATTCTTTCACTTGCCATCCAGCAGTAAATCTGCAATAAAGTGATTATTATCATTAAACACTGCAGAACACTTTAAACTTTTCTCTACACTACCTTGTGAAAATTTAGTAATCAAAAACTGGCATTTATATTTTACAAGGTAGAGTAGCAACACACAATGTGTGTGTGGTGAAATATCAGAAATTGCTTTGTTGCAAATTTATTTGCATCAGATAACAAATTTTGAAATTACCGTAACACATCATGCAGCAAAAATTGCTTTGATGAGAAATACCACAGGGTGGTCCAAAAAATACCCCATCACGTTCCTATTAAATAATGATGCTAAGTAATTTATTTAGATTGCATATCACACAGTTATTTATTAATATCACATTATACTATGCTATGAACTGCTGGAAGTAAACACTGGCTAAAGTAATTGATAAACCAATTAATGACACAGAATATTTACTTATACAGCACATCAGTTGCATTTACATCACTTGAATTGATGCTTAGTATGATTTTTCTTTAGTTTGCAATGACTGTTATTTGCTTCTCCGGCCACCCTGTGCAATTCAACTGCCCTCTAAAGCAATAAGGTCTCACTTTTCATCTTTCCAGTTCTGAAAGAGTTTAGTTTCCCAGTCTTCACAATGCACTATCACATCCCCAGTACTTATTGAAATAAGATAAACAGTAAAAACGTTGAGTCGAATGCCCTCTTAAAACATAATGTCAACAATCCACGCTGAAGGTCATATCTGGATGCCTTTTCAAAGTGCAGTTCACTAACGACTGCCTGTCGATGGAAGAGAAAAATGAAGCAGTAGATCGAATGCAGGCAGAAACATAATTTCACACAGTATATACAAGCAAATATCACTAAAAACGTCAGCAAGCTCTGAAACACCAAAGCTCAACAGATCAAAATAAAACCAATATCTGCACGTTGACATCTGCAGCTCACAGGATCAGTCACTATGCTACAATGGTCCGCAGCAGGCCACAGCATAATGACTCACTGTGCAGCTTACCAGCTACAAACTGTTTTGCATTCATATCTGGAAATTATATGCAAATGCAACAAGTAATAGCGTAATTAACACATAAAACAACATATTGACACACACATATATACACAACACATGCTGAATTCACACAGAACACCAAGCTATACAGATTCTGTACACATTTCATATTCACACCAGAAACCATGACTAACACACTAAACCACCATGTCACAATAACACAGTCCGATTCCCAGACATTTCCACTAACCCCCAGCACAGAAACTTAACACATGGAACCAACACAAAGTGTTTTTCACACAAAACTATTCTGAGCTTAAATAAATCAAGCCCAGCAGCTAAAAACATCACTGATGAATCTGCAGGAGAGTCAACAGTGAAATCTGAGCAGACAGTGTGGTTTGTCAGAAAATACCCAAGAAGAAAAAAATTTAGGCAAGTCATCGACAGATGTAATGAAACAACAGTGCTCATCGAAGTGGAGCAGCAGCAACACAAGAAGGCAAGTATTGCTGCTCTTAGTGAAACAAACACCACAAATACACATACATATCTGTCGGCTCTGCCGCAAGCAGTAACAAAAATAAAATATATTGTATGGATAACACAAAAAAATGAAACATTACATTGTGCGGTTTTATTTAATGCATACTGTTACTATTAATACTACTATTACGACAACATATCCAATTTCCAGGCAGCGTTTCTGAAGATTCTCAAGATCAGGTAAAATCCCAAAAAATACCTGGTAAACTTTTTGAGAATTGGTGGAGTAAGATTTTTATTGCTTAACCAATAACATAAAATCAGTGAAGTGCTTAAGTTAATGGCTAATGAAAATAATCACCTGCATTCTTCACAGCCGACACTATATATCAATGCATATACTGGCAGACAAACGAATAACTTAACAAAGGCCGTGCTGTATGCAAATCTAGTAGCTTACAGAGTTAACAGCGAAGCCACACAGTGATCAGGTATGCAACATGCCTACATCGCTGTAGATGTTATCCAATGCTGGCCATGTAAACCAGGGGCCAAATTTTCAAAACTTTCCTAAGATATTTTCCAAAGATCTTCCTATGTCAGATGATTTAAGAATTCCAAAGAAGTTTTCTTTTCCAAAATTTTGACGGCTTTCTTTGCGTTTCCAAAGAACTTTTTCTTTTCTTATCTTCCTAAACTACACTGTGTCCCAAAAAAACATGCCCGACATTTTCGACAGTAACTTGAAAACCAAGTAACAGATTTTGATAATTTTTGGCACAAATATTCCTGACACAACTTGCCATCAAACGACCGCTCAGTTTCCCACCTCACCCAAGGTATGCTTCTGCACTACCTAGGAAAAGCAGACCAAACGAAATATGTGGTGAAATAAACAGAAAACCTGAAAAAAATATCCCCGACATTATTGATTGCAACTTGAATAAAGATTAGCAGATTTTAATAATATTTGGCAGAAATATTTCTGACACAACTGGCTATATACCAGGTGTTTTAGTTTTCACCTCACCCAATGTCTGCTTTTGCACTACCTGGAGAAAGCAGACCAACCATAATGCGTGTTAACGTGAATGAACGTCAATAAATTCCATCTATCTTAATCTGTGGGCCCCAACAGCAGGTCCATTACAAGGTTTGACTGTCATGCAGCAGTGTATCTATCAGACAAAGTTTAGGAATGTTTGTGAAGTCAAGAAGCGACTGGTAGTGCCTGGATTGGTCTGGAGCAGAACATTATGGATACTGCTGTCAGTAAATGGAGAAAACGTCTGCTTGCATGTGTTCACATAGTGGGCCAACGCTTCAAGCAATTTTACTGCAGGCAGTTGAAAAATGGACAACTGGATGAATTGTCAGCCACAGTGTCAGAAATGTGAACAAAATGTGTTTTTATGTGTTATGTTAATTAAGCAATAATATTGCATTGGATAAAAAAGTGATATTTTGCTGGTTGCGTTTTCCCCATGTAGTGCGCTAACAAACGTTGGGTGAGGTGGGAAACCGAATAGTCATTTAATGGCAAGTTGTGTCAGGAATATTCATGCCAAAAATTATCGAAATCTGATAATTTGTTTTCAGGTTAGTGTCGAAAATGTCGGGGATGTTTTTTTTGGGACACAGTGTAGTTCAACCAATCAGATGCGCTTATACCAACCGTGTGATGTAATCAAAACTTCTTAGGAAAACTTCTTATCTTAGCACGTCCACGGGAAACGCATTTTACACACTGCTTTGTTTTGCAGCTAGTCTAAACTCGGTAAAACTGGCTTTGCCGGGATAAAAAAACTGACGGACGAGACCAAGCCAGATAATTCAAGGCTTTGGAGCAAACTGACATCTAACGATAAGAATTTCCAGCCAGTGGAAGAAAGCTGAGCCATGTGACAATTACGCTATAAGTATAGATATGATGCTCCAACAGACTCTCACTCACTGCTCTACAGTAACAAATATGACCAGTAACCACATACTAACCTAACTAACGCAAACCGGAAAGTGAGCCGACACAGTATAGGTCACTTCCGTGATGGCCTTTCCGGGCAAAATGCACGTACATATAATAACGAAACAAAAAGTTACCTTTACAGAAAGTTTAACCTTTATGAGACACAAAACCTAAAAACAACCTAAGATACGAATGAATGCTGACCCGGTATTACCAGACAATGGCAGTGTGGCAGTGCCCCTTAAAAGTGCTTTCAGATAACAGCATCAAATGTTCTTCAAATGAAAAAAAAACTAAAAAATCCAACAAGAACCCAACAGCCCCATGCTTCAACAACTTACTTCACACAACACCTGGTGTTACATGCCACTTCCTTACTTATTTAATGACAACAATATGACGCTAACGGAGCACAGGACATGTGCAGCATTCAAGTGTTCATTGTATAATGGTAACAACGCGCTAAATTTCACGACTAAAATTCCACTGAAAAGTACCAGATATGCAGTGGGATAGGGTATTATGCAATATATACAGTCAGCAAAAAAGCCTTGCAGTGTATTAAGCCCGCAGGTAACTGGGCCAATGTGGCTGATGTTACATGATATTATGCATAATCAACCATAGCACTCGACTTGATATCCATGGTGGTCAAAAGCAAGTAAGCCACCAAGCCTACTAACATTAATGTTTAACAACATAGTGCCGCAAAGCACTTGAGGTGGGGATGATATCTTTAGCAAGCTACTACTAAAAATTTTACTGATGAACGAAATGATGAAAAAAATTCCAAAAATGGGTGCTACAACTTATTCTAAAATTTTCTAAGACCTTCCTAAGTTCTTCCTAAGTCAGCAACTTAGTTATGCATCAAGTTGTTTTTCAGAAATCGCATTTTCTCTTAAGAAGATTTTCACAAGTCTGATTTTCCCAAGTTTCTCGACTTATGACCTATTGTAAATTCGAACTGTGGTCAATAACCGAAAAGTTATGATGGAGACTTGGTGGCAGACTTGTCTTGAGAACTTCTGCTATGTATCCATTGGCATATCAGCTGGTCAACCTATGTGATCCTGCACTAGTTGCTGCCAGCTGTACCAGCTGTGACTGTGACAGCACCGACACTGGTTAAAGCAGCAATGGCAGTGGTCATGTGCTTGTTTTACCACCGTGACCAGGCTGCAGGCCGCACTCTCCTGGCTCAACAAAACTAGTTGCTGTCAGCTGTGCTAGCAATGATGGCAGCACTCATAACGACAGAACTTGCAGAGGCTATGGCAGCAAGCTGCACTGACTGCTCACTGGACATGCCATCACTAGCCATCAATGTGCTCATTTCACCGCCACGACCAGACTGAGGCAGAGCCTGGTCACGCTCTCCAGTCTGTGACTCGGATATCAGTCTCCCAGGCTGGGGCTGTTGATCACGCTCTCCAGTCTGTGACTCGGCCATCAGTCTCTGGCGCACCTCACGAATCTTCAGCTGGAGCAAGTTCTTGTTGGGGAACAGTGAATGGTGACGAGTCTGAAAGTCCGTTGTTGCACTTGCTACAACACAGAATCAATCACAACAGTAAAGGTAAAGCAAGCCGTGCACAAAAGAGAGTGGGCTCCTCAGTCAAGACACCAAGTCTATGATGCATGGCCAGTGTGATGCCAACTACTATTACCTTCCAAGTCACAAAACATCACTACCACTTGGCCGATACTAAATTATACTTCTTGGTGACAGAGGTACAGGGATGCGAACAACATGACTAGGGTTATTACTTAACGGCAAACTGGCTGAGATTCATCACTCAAACTCATGACCTCATGATCACGAATCCGATGTCCTACCCGCTAAGCTACCAAGCCACCCATCACGTCACATGCTGGCTGTTATTTCACAATGCACGACTCTGCTACCACCGCATCTCTGTATCTATACATATCAACAAACATCTGCCAATCCATGATTGACTGGCTGATTGATACATGCCATATCAAAGCCTGGCAAAACAAGATATATGTTTGCCCAGACATAATCAGATGCGGCAAAACAATTCAACAAGTGAAAAAGTATGCTGAGCTCTCCATTCCTAATTTCCCTTATTTCCTTATCAATGAACCAACTGTTTATAAAACCTGAAGGTACTGTTTGAGCTACCAACAACCACCCATCTCCTTCTTTCTTTCTTCATTCTATTCCAATTCATCATCAAACCACGTTGCAACATATTACCCTTCATTTGCACCTTTTAAAGCACTCTAAGATTATTAATTCTTGAAAAGACACTGCAGGATCTAGTGATTAATTTCTGACGAGGGTCATGCCTTTATACCTCAGTGTTCTGTCAAAACAACATTTTTATGACTACAGACCAAACAACAGCAACAACAACAAAAACACGGCACCAGTCAGTGTACCGGATGGGAAGAGTGTTCCTTGCTCTTCAAAGAGTTGCATAACGAGCAGACGTCGATTGTCAAGCACACGTCGCAGTGAGAAGTTTGAACTGCCACCTGGTGAGCTCGGTGTTCGCGGAGAGCGCGGAGTCCGAGGGGATCCAAACACACCTTCCTCCAGCTCACCTGCAGCGAAAGACATCAATCAAACAGCATCAGAAACAGCTACAGTCCGGTACGCAATATAGAGCCGCTAACGTGTCAGACTTGTGACCAGGCACTTTACAATCTCCGAAGTAGCGGCTGACTGACATGAGCTAATGATACTGCAGAGCCTGGGTTTGCATGTTATAGGTGTCACAGTGTCATCACAGCAAGCAGGAAGCACAAACCGCTTCAAAGTATCATCAGTTGCGGTAAAGAAAAATGATGTAAAGGTGACTGAAAGTAAAAGCAACAGGAAGCCTTGCACACTCAGGCAACTTGTCTTCATGACCTAAGTCTGTCAAAGAACTGTCAAAGAATCAGAAAAAAAACTCTGTACCATCCTAATGGTTCATTCTAATGGTTATCGGTTGCCACTGAATGCACCTTAATGACAGCTTGTTCTGTAACTTGTGCATCTTTGAAATACCAGTTCATAAATTACAATGACTATTATCACAAGTATGACTATGATCACTGATGATTACATTGTATTATTAAAGGCACAAACTAACCGAGAGTTGGACGGGTCATGGTTGTCAAATCACCAAGGCGCTCCACGCTGAAGTTGCTACCAAAGAAAACTCGATCATCGGCCACTTTGCTGCTGCCAGCAGCAACGGCACTCTTAGGTGTCTTGGGCGTGCTGCCTTCTGAACAGCCGTGTGACGCTTTACGCTGGCGAGCTGACAGGACACGCGGTGATGGGCCGGATGCACTGTCAGACGACTCAGTGGCCAATGATGGCGTAGATGCATCTAAACACATTGATGTTACATAGTTACAACATACCATAATATATACTACAACATAATTAATGCTTTTGGTTTAGTTTTCAGCAAAACTTTCTTTGTATTTTATTATTACTCTGTGTCTGCTTTTTGCTACGAATAAACATGTTCATATGACTACAACTACAATTACTGCTACTGCAATTAACACTACCACAATGCCGCAACTACTACTACAAAAAAAATTATAATTATGACTACTACTACTATAGATTGCAACTAGCTAGTAAAGGTAATGATACATCTAATAACAATATGACTATGACTTTCACAGCAACAATTACATCATAAAAATTGGGCAAGAGACTAATATAGCAATGTCAATCATGATAGTCATCAATTCTGATATGAAATGTAATCAATAAAGTGAAATTGTTGACGTCAACAAAACTAACCCATCGATGGCTTGCGTTTCTTGCGGTAGCTGTTGACAATGTCTCGAGGGCTAGGTAAAGGTGTACCAACGTCCACAGTCACCGCTGTGTCAGGGTCAAACTTCGGAAGCTCTTCAAACTTTCTTTCAAAGTCCACTTCTTTTAGCACCCTGGAACCACACAGCATTGCTCATGTACCATCGTTCTACAACTGTGAGCTCAACATCATATGTTTGGAGCTATTATTATCACGCTATCAACTTTTTGCAGCCAAACAAGTTTGTGCTGATTAACAGCAGAATGAACTGTTGGCGGATCGTGCTGAGTCACTCACTGGCTGAATTTTATTCGTGGCTCAAAGCTCATCTCTTCAAAAAAACGTTCCCTCACTATCTCCCGGGCATCAACTAACAATTAAGAGTGCTATTTATTCAAACAACAATAGCCTGCAACTTATGTTTAACCAGCGAATTCTTCCAAAATTATGCCGCATTATGCCGGGTTCCAAAACACAAATTTCTGGGAATTGTTGAAGCAGAATTTCTCAAGAGCCAGATGCATCAAAAAACAGCATCAAAGCTATTAGAAGTAATTCACGAAGGCAGACTGGCTTACATGATGGTTCCTTCATTCACGGCTCGTTTCTGTGAAGACTTCTTTGGACTTGCATAGCTGGGCGACGATGGCGTGGCATTCATGACGTGGTGAGGTATCGGCAGAGGTGGAGGTACCACCTTCTGCTTTGACGTCGTCGACCCCGTTGACAGCTGAACAATCGCACAGACACAAGACTAAACATACGTATTAAATACAGAACTAGATATTGTCATCCTAGACTCACTCTCTTACTAGCTTATTTATGCTGCTCTAAACGCAACAGAAATAATACAAACTTTCGATAAACACTTGCATAAACCCAGCATTTTAACTGCAGTGCACAACGCACAGGTCATTGAGTACTGGCTTACATGGCAAGTTTATGTCGGCTAAAAGTACCAAAAAAATAAACCTCCATACAAACAGCATTGCTGGCAATCTAAAATTTTCTTCTTGCATTAACAAACTGGGATTCTGAGAAGATTTCCAGAAAAAAACCTTCAATAAAAATGACTTACCTATGTATGGTTACTAATACCAGCAGTGTAATCATCAGATAAACACACCTGAACATCGTTCTTTGACCCCATCGACTCCGCCCTCTGATCTTGCAGCATGGACACACTTGGCATTTTATCTGGTGATGACGAAGTGACACCAATACTCGACAGCGCTGCCACTGTACCTTGTAAACTCACAGTGAAAGTGGACTTTCCACCATGACTCTCAGCTGCTACAGTTGTGGCGGATGCTGCGGCCGTTGCTGCAATATCACATGCACAAGCTTCCTAATTATTTCCACTAACATTCATTTGCTAATATCAACTTGCAGCAATAAAATAATCTTTTCAGAAAAAATAATTACTGCTCACACTGAAAACATAAAGAGTTCACTATTAACTTGAAACCTCACAAAAACTGTACTCAAACTGTAACACTACAAAGACAAAGAATAAAACAGATGACAACAATGCTGCAATCAGTCTGCTGCTGTTACAACTAATACTATTATTTTTAATTTTTCTTAAATCAGCCAAATTTTCATTTCTTAATTAGGTCCCACTTGCAGTTAGGCCAATTCTCCAGAATTAACTTCCAAAAGTTGCTGCAGAAGTTATCAAATTCCCTTCCATCTGAGCATTGCAGCACACTCAGTGTTTAACAGCAAAACCAAGCAGCACATCAGCACTTATGGAACTGGGGGAAGTCAACACGAGTGAAAAATAAAATAATTGGGACTAACCTGAAGTTGGACGGTTGATCAGTGACTCGGTTGCAATGGGAATAGATGCTAGTGTTGCTTTGACCTTGGTCGGAGTCACTACGCTACCCTGTGACAGCGCACTACGTCCGTTCTTATCTTCCATGGTTATAACTCCACCTGATGTGGCATTGACACCATAGTTGTCAAATTAATGCACTAATTAATACACTAAATAACTACAATGCTATAAGAATTAACACTGTAAAATTTTAATGCAGTGTCACAAGATTACTCTGCACAGCTATACTGCTCTGCACATGACAAATAGCTCTACAGCACAATAGAGCTAATGAACTCACAAAATAAAACTTTGTTTTCATCACCTACACTATTTATGCTGCTTCAAGTTCCACACATCACTCGTATTTCTTCACTGCTCACTAATGGCAATCTGGATTCTTTCGTGGATTACGGATTATGCAGAAATCTTTACCATTTGGAGTTAGGGCAAAAACTAAGACTCTACTGTGTTTGCCAAGTGACATCACAGCACCATACTCAGTGGAGGTTTGAGAGATCTGGCTGCTTCTAGTTATTATTACCGGTATTAAAAGCATAAAAACAATCTGTATAAACTGTAACAAATACCTTGATAATAAGATGGTGTAGAAGGCGTGGCGGAGAAGCTGAAGACATTAATCATTGACCTACTGCTGGTCGGTGCGTCGAGTGGAGATGTCTTTGTAAGACTGGCTCCGAGGGCAGTCACGGCTGCTGGTGGCGAGTGAAGCAAAAATGGTGACTTCACGGGTGGAACGCTGCTGCTTGTCTGAGCACGCACTGCATCATCATGACATCAACACAACTTTCATCTCACCAGCGACATTACTGCATCAGTTGCATTGTGGGTTAAAAAATAGATGTGGTGGAAAGTTGAGATTTTCTAACAAGCACTGCAAATTTCGGACAGAATTCTGACAGAGAGCTGCACATTTCCAACAAAGGAGATTACAGGTGCTCAAAATATCGATTTTCCCCTGAAATTCTGCCAAATTGGAGTTTTCAGCCTCAAATTTTGCATTTTTGGATAACAACTCTTATAAAAAAAAATAAAAAGATTTCCTGAGAATTTTCCAACAGCCAACAATTTAGGGGAGGGGCAACTGCCCATCACAGCAATTGCACCCTGCCCCCTAGGCACGACACTACTGTGGATGGCATTACGTTTTGTCTGCCCAACATTCAGATACTCACAACGTAGGCATATAGTTTCAGTCAAGGGCTGTCATGTCCATCTTTCTTTAATGTTTATATTTTTTGTAGTCAAAACAGCGAACCAGTTATAAGGTTCAACATGCCTGGCGAAAGTAATGTGATTACATGCGATCCTTTCACCATTCCTGGTTTCTTCATGTTTACAGTAACTGGGTTATATAATGGTAGTGTGCATTTCAAACGGCTAAATTTCCATACTAGAAAGCAGTCAGAGCCCGCACACCTCCGACAAGGCAATGTTGTTCGCTAGGTGGCAGCACCATCTTCAGTTTTGCAGCGGTTTCCCTTATGCCCCATTTAAAGCAATGGTAACAAAAATTTCAAAGTGATCGAGAATCCAGGATTCCTTCCGGATTACCCCCAAAATTGAATCACTGATAGTTTGTGCCATTCCCGACATACCCTCAAAATTTCAGAAAGATCCGTCCATAACTTTTTGAGTTATCTTGCTGACACACAGACAGACAGACAGACAAAGTTTGGCAAAAAAATTACCTCCTTAATAGAGGTAACAATATGAAATTCCGATCTTATCGAAAGAAGCGTCTGCACAAACAATGAAAACAGTACAGCAGAGAGTGAAAGGCTACTTACGCTGTGGCACAGCTGTAGGGGCAGTGATTGTCTGACCAACTGAGGCAGAGGTTGACACAACAGACTGCGACGTCATTCTGCAAACATCAAAGCATGTCAAACATCTGTCACATGTGCTTTCCTTTCTCACACAATCCACAACATCATCACAGTTCTGGACGTTCCAAAAAAAAAAGTCATAAAATTTTATAAGTTCGTCAAATATTGACTGATTTTCTACAGAGTAACAAATTGTATTTCATGTTTTAATTAAACTGCTGAGAAAAAAGAAAAGATATGGTGATAAAAGTTTATCACGAACAGTTTGACAGCTAGGCCCACATGTCCGTCATTACCTTTTGGGGAGACCTCACAAAAGCCGAACATTGTAACTATTGTTCATGTTGGCAGATGTAACTGAAATTTGAAATTTTAATTGCTAATGGATGATGCATTGTTGTCGCCGAATTTTGTGAGAATTAGAAGTTGTTTGTTGGAATTATGCAAATGTACAGACTACAGAGAGGTATTATTGTGTAACGCCGAACTGGTAATAGAGGTATTTTGTTATCGATAATCAACAATTAATAACTTCGCTAACAAATAATGTTTTTCAACGAAATTTGGTGGTCGCTTTAAAAATTTATTGAGGATTATGTGTATGAAATTTTATTTACAATTGTTCAGGTTTGACATTTCTATTACATAATGTCTAGGGGGTAACTTTTTGCCAGACACAGTGTAGTTCAACTCAAAGATGACATAAGTTTGTCTCATTGTGTTTCAATGCAGCTGTGTGATATACATATAAGTGAAGCCTCCTAGCTCAAAAAAGTTTGTAAGTTGAACTTACAAAAAACTTTTTTTATTTTAAATTCGACCAGCAAAAATCTTGAGCAAACAAGCAAACAAATCTGATCTACAAGAAACTTTCTAATCCTACATAGCTCACTTGTGAAGAATTTACAAAGATTATTTGACAAAAAAACTCTCATAAAAATTCCTAAAAGTTCTGTTAATTACTAGAGCTGTCAATTTAACATGTTAACTTGAAGCGTTAATGTGTAAGTAAATTAATGCGCATTAAAAAAATTAACACTCATATGTTAATCTACTAAATTCTGTGAAGCAGGAGTTTTAATATTCCATAAAACCGCAGTTATTTGGTGACGACTGAATAATGTTCAAGTAATTAAAAATTGTTTTTGTTGCTGTTCCATCAATACTGTCACAGTTCTGTGACACAGGCTTCCTTCCTATTGGCCACCTACAATATCAGCAATAATGATGTGCTATTAACGCGTCAACGCATTACGCAAAAATCAATGCAACGCGTTATAAAAATTAATGCTTCGACAGCTCTATTAATTACATCACTGGCATCTACATAGGTACAGCCACTACTGTGACATAGAGGATCCTCAGACTTACTTTGATGAAGCAAGTTGTGGCGATCCATCAGCTGCCACCATGACAGGCAGGACTGATGACCGAGATGTGTTCTGCAGCACCTGCTGCTGCTGCTGCTGCTGCGGTGTATGCTGGGCCTGTGACTGCTGCGGACACAACATCAACACTGGTTGACCGGAGCCAAGCTGAATTGCGCCTCTCGTTGGCAATGCCGTCAGCTGGAACCCAGCAAGCTGTTGTGTACCAGACTGTGACACTGACTGTACCGGAATGCCAGTAGGAAGCATCTGCATGATGCTGCTGCTGTCCGACAGAGCCAGCTGCGGAAGAAGATAACGGACGGATGGTGCAGGAGCACGAGAAACTGAGCCAGCAGCTAGATGACTGGCAGGGATTGCGGACACAAGCTGGAATGAACCCACCGACGGATGAAGCATCAGACTTGCTACATTATGACTGGATGTCATCACTGACGTTGACTGCCTTGGTACGATCGTTGGACAGTTTGCTGACTGAGAGCCGCCGCTTGGTGGTGGAACCACATCTTGCGACAACAGCCGTGAAACCATTTCACCCGACGTCACAGGCAGCTGTGAGCGGAACGGTCGAAAAGCCGCCGTCACGTTTGAAAAACTCAGCGTATTGCTCTCTGTCGACACCGCTGCGACCTTAGGAAGGCTCGACTCAGGCACTGCTAGATCGAAAGATGATGACGACGCTTTGATTGGATGAGGTTTTGGTAGAACCGGCTGGGAATATGATGTGTCGACGGTTAAAGGTTTAAAGTCATCTACAGCACAGAAAATAATAAACAGTCCGTGCATAGACAAAACCTCATCATCGCACTAAGTTATACCTATAACTGCAGCAATCATTTTGTTACATGATTATCTTAAATATAACGACAAACACAACAGTCATTTGGCAGCCCGTACTGTTAACAAGAAAGCAAATAAACTTTAAAAAAATAACTTTAACAGTCTAATGACTGTGACCTCAACCTTGGCTTTCGATCAGGTCATCAACCTTTGTTGCAGATGAATGGGTGGACATCAAGATTAGCTTTATTAAGTTGAAAGTGTTGACCTAACAATCAGACAGAGAAACAGCATTGAGAAGCATACGAGTCAACAAACATCTCATTACCAGCAGATTCATCTTCACAGATGACCATTTTCTCCGAGTCACTTGCATCATCATCCTCGTCATCATCGTCATCATCTTCGGAAATCTTTCTCTTTGCAGCCACGTGACTACCCGCTGTAGACTTCACCGTCGGCTGAGTGCCAGTAACTGACCTGCCGGCATCTTTCGGTGGCTGAGCTCCAGTCCAACTACTGGCTTCAACTGATGACAGCTGACCTCCATCTAGCAATGCACAATATGACAACATACTTCGAATCATTTACAACAAGTGATTGCAATCCTGGGATCTAGGCCGTTTTCATCAATCCCAAATCCTGGGATTGGCAATGTTCCAATCTCATCCTGGGAATTTGAGACTGAAAGAAATTGTGAATAAAGTACTTTTTCAAATATTTGATGATAAAATAACAATTCTAGCCACTAATAAAATATTTCACTCGTGCAAAAGTCCTTCCCGTGACAGTTAAAGTAACTCCCTACAGTTTGAATTACAGATTAAAGCGCCACTAAAGCTGACCAATTAACGACAGAGAGACAGAGATACTTGATAACAAAGCAATGGATTAATTCAACTCATACACTGAACGTCTTGGCCCTGTTCATCAGATGAACTCGGCTGTTCTATTTCTGACTTCCTTGTCTTAGACTTCTTTCTGTCCTTCGAGCACCATTTCCACTCCGGATGCTTCTTGAAGTGAGCATCCTTCACCTTCACAGCATCAGAATATTATTACTCCAATTATTATCATTATTTTATTTTTCCACATTATTTTTTTTTCCAGTAGTAATGACTCCAGGAGTTAAAAAACAGAAGTCGAAACACAGTTAGACAGAGTTGTGCAAGCCTATTTCGACAGGTACTGAGAAGGTGTCTGTAATGACTACTGACTAATAAATTATTACTATCATTCTTATTATTAAAGAAAAAAATTTTATACTCCTGGTAGTAAAGGTTTCCGGGGGTCAAAAAAAAAGTTAAAAACAAAAACCAAGTTGCTGGAGTGGCACTAGTCCAATTCGGTAGGAACTGTAAAGGCTACCGAGCTGTAGTGCTGGACCGCCAAAGAGACTCGCTGAAATAAGTGTGTGGTTTCGCGACAGTCTCCCGAGACATTATTATTATGCAACAAGACACGAAGTACATGACAAAAATAGACAGTTTTTAAAAAAATACAACAAAAGAGAAACTATAACATTGGACTGCCAGAAAGATTTGTTAAAAAAAATTAAGTTTTAAGTGAGTCTCCTGAGACAACTGCTAATCTTTGGCAAAGTTCATTAAGGAATAAAATGCTGGAGGAGCTTATAAATCCAAGGGTCTCCAAAACCAAAAGTTGAAAGATATTCACTATTATTACGGAACAAAGTGGTTCAAACCTGGTTGGCGAGATCATGGTACTGTTTCTTCTCCTCCGGTTTCAAAGCATACCACCATTCGCCGAGGATCTTGCTGACCGACCGATTGTCCTGGTTGGGATGTCGCTGATGCACAAGCGTCCGGTGACGTTTGCTGAATATCATGAAAGCGTTCATCGGACGTCGCACGTGGTCACGTAGGCCATCCTTCACCTGTACCATGACACGTCAGACAGACACTGTATGTGAAAAGCTAAAGTCTAGTACTTGCTACAGTGCTGCTTACATAAGTCAAAGGCAGAGTCATGACCAGAAGTGCTTCACAATCTCAGGAGTGATAGCCAATATGACTAAGATGATCAAGTTGATAAAATCAACTTTAGGCGATTCTGTCGATCGACATGATTCAGTTGAAACTCTTGGTTGATCAACTCGATTGATTTCAAGGTCTATTTTGAAATGCACCAATATTATACTGACACACTGGCCATAAGCAGACGCAGCATGCATGCAAGTTGTGCTGCCAATCCGTGTATACTATGCCACTGTAACTCAAGTTTCTGTTATGCGACCATGCTAATAAGTTGCACTGCAAGCCATACCCATCCACCTGTACATCTCTCTGTCCAGTGCAGGCTACTAACTCGAAACAAAAAAGCGCAAATAAAAACAAAATTTGTGTGAATGTTCCAAAGAGGAGGAGAAACCGGTTGGCCAATTTTCAGTTCAACAGGTCAAAGGTCAGGATTAAAGTTCAGTTGTCCAGTGCAGTGGTCTGTCAACACTAATTTCCCTTGTTTAAAGTAAACTACTAGATAAACGTCAACAGTTAGTTCTCACTGCACACATAACGTAACATTGTTTCTCTCAGACAGCTGCAGCCTCACGTAAGCCAGGTGATGAACTCATCATCAGGAATCCACACCTGTCTGATAAAGATCTATATTCAGCCTGTTGGAGAAAAATATCACTGAAATCTGATGACAAGAAAGTTTCTGTTAGCGGTCATCTTTGATTGTGTAAAAGTAGGGTGCTGGACTTGTGAACACGAGGTCGTTGGTTTAACTCCCAGTCAGGTCGCTATCAAATGCATACTAATTGGACGGGTGACTGTCTGCAGACAGGTAAACTGTCTCAGTATATAACCAACACCAAAATCAACTCAGCCTTCCATCCCTCCAAGGTAGGCAAATTGAGTAGGCCTACCAGCCTGTCTACTGAGGTTGTTGAGATGGGGTGCATTCACCTGCGTCGGGTGACAGATAACATTGCGTGTTCCCATATGGCAGGTGACGCTTCGTAGCTTTGAGATGGGCTTCCCATGAAAAGTTGTAGCCTTTGAAGACAGTTGAGCGGACTTACGTCGGCAGTGGCAGCATGTGATAAGGCGGAGGCGTGCTCGTTGGTCAGCGCACTCAGAGACTGTGAGCGACGCTTGGTGTCTGTGACAGTCGCAGATGCTGACCCCGCTGCTGAGTCTTCCAATGACGTCACGAACACGTCATCGTCGTCGTCATCGTTGACGTCACGTGACTTCACTGTAACAATCCCACACACACCACACACTTCACCCTAAGACTAGCTGTGAAACCTTCCGTTTTTTTTCTAAAAAAAAATTATTCAATTTACGCAGTCACATACAAAGTACACACATTGAAGATGTCAGTACCAAACATTCAGTTTTGTAGGAATTAAACCGGCAAACTGTATCCTATCTCACACCGACCTGTGACGTTGGCAGTGGCAGCCAGTGACTGAGCGTGCGTCGGCAACGGCAGCCTATCCACAGTCTGCTGCTGCTGCTGCTGCTGGCGT
>Ga0056128_1001028_pt1 | contig 29338 bp, 19 predicted proteins | sample WorMetLIZISLAND2_FD_71113 | JGI IMG/M metagenome (GOLD analysis project Ga0056128, IMG submission 71113) | Marine gutless worms symbiont microbial communities from Max Planck institute for Marine Microbiology, Germany - Olavius geniculatus... ... | reverse complement strand
GTTTACGTCCCAGCGGTGAAGCCGGTACCAAATTATACTGCTTGGTGACAGAGGCACATGTGTGTGAACAACTTGCCTAAGGTCGTTACCCGGCAGTGTCCTGGTGCGGAGTCGAACCTGTGCCTCTGAATTACCTCAGGATTACAAGTCCGACATGTTACCATTAAACTACCGAGCCACACATACCATTATACCAGTAATCTGCTATAAATATCCTTTAAAAATTATTGGATGCAAATCATCCCATAAGATGTAAAAAAAGCATCCATTGGTAGCCAATAAATATCATTCGGTGCCTTAGTAATGGCTATGCCCCACTGACTTTCACTGAGGTCCATTTATGACTTTTGGTATATTCTTTTATAGAAACACACATCCAAGCATATGTCAGTGAAAATGTACCTTTTTCCTTCAGTGGGAGATAGTTCTTAGTTTTTTTTGATGGTATATTATAAATTGCAAGATGTGATAAGTATTTGCCAGCAATAAGTGCTATTGTTGTCTCGTTTTTACAACAGAGACTGTAGTAATAGGTCGATTTGGCTGTGTCTGGGTAGCATCATGATATTCGTGTGGAATTTTGCGGTTATAGTTGAATTTTGATGATTGAATAAGCTTACTCCAGGAATTCTTTCTGAAGTATTATATAATGTTTTGTCCAATTTTTTATTGACAGTGTAACAAACGAAATAGTGCTAAGTGTATCACTATCTATCTGAATATGTTTGCAATTTTCACGGTGCCTGTCAAGTAAGTTAATAGATCACGCAATAAATATAATATCCCTCAGAATCTGTTAGTTATGACTGTTCCATGCCTAGGTTAACTTATGGGTTTGCTAACCAGAGGTTAACATTAGCTTTCGGGTAAACCTCGTGCACATTGTTGCATGCCAAGTTTTGGCATGAAACAATGCGCCACAAGTTAACCCGGGTAATTTTTCAAGTTAACCTCGTGGTTGACCCTAACCGGTGCATGGAACAATTGATTCTTAGTGTTGTATAATGTTTTTGTGTTCGTGAATGAATACTTAAGTGCGATGGTATTAAATACATATGAACGTTTGTTTCGGCCACATTTCAGCAGGTTTTTCCATTTTTCTGCTGCTTTTGCCATAAACCACTCATTAGCAGTGACTACATTACATGGTTAGCTGTAACACAATGTAAAGTAAAGTAAAACGTACATTTATATAGCGCATCAATGCCAAAAAAGCCTCTAATGTGCTGCATACATTAGTACACTGAAAAGAAAAATATCTCAAGTAATCGTCCAAAAACTGATATGGTGTGAATAGGATCATTCTCAGCAGTCAATTCCATGTCATCAGGCCAGCAAATGCTAAGTAGTGTCCATCAGAATGTAATATTAGTTAGAGCTGATGTAGAATAACTCAGAAAAATAGGTCAGATAGGCTGGTTGGACAAAACCAAAAATATACCATCTAACAGAGCATGTTGGATAAAAGTGCGGTTTTGTTTGACCTTTCTTGCAAAAGTGCTCAGACGTGCATCAAATTCTGTATAAAATTTGCGAGTATTTGAGCGTGTATTTTGTTTTCACCTAGACTCTGGTTTTTGATGCACGCACGGCTTTGTGATGATTAGATCTGTGGATGTTTTGTTGCACGTATAATGAACTACTTTGTACGCATTAGTAGTGTTGTAGATTATGTTGCATAAGTGGTTTGTTTCTGAGACCACATCTGTTCTGCGTTAATTCTGTTGTGTTCCATTGTATAATATCTTGTAGCATCTCTCTGTCTTCGATCTTCACAGCTCCATGTTATAAATGCATTATTATTATTATTATTATTATTAAGTGTAATCACTTTTGCTCTCCAATAGACAGCATCATGAGATTGATGACTCTCTGGAGGATAACAGGGAAGATTATTGGAACTGTCATTATCATTGCATATGCACAGTTATAATCGGCAGTTCTTGCAATTTTTACGTGCGAAAGCAGCTACTGCTTTACCACGTCTTAGCCATCGCAATTCTGTTTCTCTGTCCGTCCGTCTGTCTGTCACACGGGTGGATCAGTCAAAAACAGTGCAAGCTAGAATCACCAAATCTTTACCGTCGGCTGTCAGGAAGACTCTAGTTTCAAGAACTGCAAAGTTTTTCCATAAATTCGATTGGGGTCACCTCGAACAAGGGTGCTAAATGAGAGGGGGTAGGAAAAATTTGCGATTTTTAGCTAATAAGTCGCTGTATCTCAATAACGGTGCGAGATAGGGTCTAGGTTACTATTAATCACTAATAGCAAGTTGTACACTAGCTCTCAGTTGCCATCGAATTCAGTGACCTTGGATGACCTTGAACGCCATATGTGCAATTTTGCCTGCAAAGGCTGTTTCCAAAATGACCTCTACTGTGTTGGGTGGGACGTTAAACCCTACTCACTCACTCACTCACCCAGTTAGAGCATGCAGTTGCAGCCAAACTGTCAGCGCGAATGAAAAAAAGGACTTGGTTGGACTTGCCACAGTGATTCCGCCTTTTGCCAAATTACTCAGTTCTCATCATTCTTCTGATTGTTGTAATGAACTATCAGCACATTCAGATGCTGCGTACTGCCGTGGTGCATGTGTTGCGGTCAACTTGTTGGTCTAGTGCCTATTAGTGCTACTGTGAACAGTTTCAGGTGCAGCATTGTGTGATTAACGGCCACCGTGATGTGTTAGAGCTAATGTTCTCAGTGATATCCTGTGTCTTTGTCGCTGGTGACTGTGAAATGATTGAATATGTTTGTCGGTGACTCAAGCTGTGATTTCAGTAGATCGAACATTCGTGATTATGGAAAGTTGTTTTAGCGAAAGCCTGCGTTGTTTGACAAACAAGCCAAGTGACACTTGTTGCTGTTTATGCTTTTCTTTTTTGGATGCGGCTATTAATAGAACATCGCAATCCAATCCAGTTCTAACAGGAAATTCCAGAGTCGAGCTTGCCCGCTAGTTGAAGCGTGTTCGTGGCCTGTCTGCCTAATGAAAGCGTTTCACAGACATGCTTGAAACAATCTCCCTCTGTCAGTTAGATATTGCACTTCCAACCCAATCTTCAGGCGTCATCCCAAAACCTACCCACTCAGTTATAGCCCATCACTTCTCATCTAGCAACTGCTGGCGCCTCAGATTCAGCTTGCTGCCATTGAGCACCTTACAAGTGACTATATTATTATTGTTATTATTTTGGATGACACCTAACAACTCAATTACAGTCTATAAAAGAAAGTTAAGCATGTTCAGGCTGTGTTTGAGTTGTTCGACCTATTGAAATCACGTCTTTAGCGTCATCTACGTAGCTGTTAGACACATTTCTGTGAAAATAATGTGTTATGTGTGGAGTGCGATGTTAAGCAGATTCGTCAGTGATTTATACCTGTCCTAGCATTCTATTGTGATAATCAAGCGAAATGAGTTTGCAGCAGGGAGACATAATGTAGTGTTTTAGTGTAAGAAATAATTGTATTTGTTAGTTTGGCTATGCCTGGTGTTTTACACTAAATCATTATGCTTACTAGGCAGCACTGTCTGACCTCGGGTTCCTTTCGTATCAACAGAGGTCAGGATTTTCTCGCTATGTTTGGGCTGAATCTTAGCAGTTCACAAGGTTTGTTATATAATGGATACTTCATATGTGTTAGATATTGAGATCTGTAGTTAATTGAAAATAGCTCAAAGAACATCGTTTCTCACATGTCTTTTTTGAGTTCCCACTTGATATATTTATTATTTGATAAATGTGTTAGGCTGTGTTTACATAGACACGAGTACAAGTCCGGGTTTCGGCTTACAGCCCATAGAAGCTTCACTCGTACGAGTGGAACGTTCACAATCACTCATATAAGCACACAACTTGACGCGTGTCGGCCATATTGAATGAAATCGAATCGAGAAAGTGCCTCATTATTTCACTACAAAGTTACTATTTTTAGTAACCGTGCACCTCTAACGATGAGCAGTTTTACAATGACGTCAATTGTGATGTCAAACATGCACCACAGTTTTTATACATTGTATTAATGCTATTTACATGTAGTTTACTTTGCACGAGTTAGATAAAAACACGGCCTGCACAGAAACTATTTGTACGAGTGACATTTACAGGTAAACCATACTCTTATATGTACGCTTATGCGAACAGCCGCCATTGAAATACACGACGAGTACCCAAACAGTGCCAGACTCGTACTCGTGTCTACATGTACGCAGCCTTAATTTGATAGTTTTATGCATGGCATTTACGCACAAAATAAGTTGTGTACATCTGCAAGCATGTGTGTTTCTTTGTACTTCTCCATTTGTGAATTAGTCTTACATGTTAGTCATTGATATTTAACATCGATCCTTTGAACTGAAGTTACTACAGTGAAGTTAGAACATTACTGTATCGGATGGCCTTACTGCTTAGAATTTCTGCGAACCAAGATCGAAACTTTATGTTATGTGGCGGACATAATTTTCGTTTTAATACGTACCAAGTCCGTACTTATCTGATATTTCGACATTGTCGAATGACAGTTACAGAGAATTGTTAATTTAAACATTGTCAATGAAGAAGTAGGCCCGGCCCTTCGTGATGCAGCATGTGATCATATTTCATGTCTTGTGTGTTTTTATTCAGTTATGTTTCAGTGCAGCTAGTAGCCCAGAAACATTGGGCGACTTCACTTGTTGACTTAGCCTTTTGACTTAGACTTTTGCCAGTCCAAAGCCAAAGCTGAATGCTAAAGTCTGTAGGGGCCTGTTTAGACCAAAGTTCAACTGAACTTTGGTCTAAGTCTACTGACTTCGACCAAAACGATTAAAAATGGCAGAAAAAAAACTGGTAAACCTGACAGGAAATAAATCAACCGGTTACGCTTGGACTTGCTTATTTAATTGCGCTGCGCATGCAAATGACGTAACTACGTAACGTCTTACGTCATTGTGTAGTCATTACGGCATTTAGTTCTGATATCAGACTCTTTTAATTTACTAAACTATCCGTACATATAGGACTGTAAATAGTCACCATGTTTTCGCTCAGCTGAAGTCAAAAGTTGAAGTGGATTCTGGCTCAGCGAAAGTTTAGCCCTACGGGCTAAAGCTATATCTTCCATGCAAATCTAACTGACTTTAGCCAGTTTGGTTCAGCTACACTTTGGTCTAAGTAGGTACTTAAGTAGGTACTTAGACCGAAGTTTGGTCTAAGTCAGTTGACTTAAATCAAAACTTAGATCTAAGTACCTACTTAGACTAAACTTTTGAAATCACTTCACTTTTTACGCGCGAAAGCAGCTACTGCTTACAGCGCGTCTTAGCCATCGCAATTCTGTCCGTTTATCTGTCTGTCCGTCTGTCACATGGGTGGATCAGTCAAAAATGGTGCAAGCTAGGATTACCAAATTTTCACCGTCGGCTGCTCGGAAGACTAGTTTCAGGATCAGTAAAGCTTTTCCATAAATTCGTATGGGGTCACCTCGATTGAGGCGCTAAATGAGGGGTAAAAAAAATTTGCGATTTTTAACCAATAAGTCGCTGTATCTCAGAATCTGTGCAAGATAGGGCCTACTATTAATCACTAAAAGGAAGTCATACACTGGCTGTCGATTGCCACCAAATTCAATGACCTTGGATGAGCTTGAACGCCAAAATAGAAATTTTTATGGATTTTTTGGCGATTTTGGGCTGTGACACAAGTCTATATCATTCACAAGGTGGCACCATGCAACTATCATTATGCGATCTTGATAGAGAATTTTGTATTTGTATATTAACTTAGCGTTATTTTCAGCTAAACTACTGAACAGGAACTGCTATAGGCTTTCGCACGTCTCGTGAGCATTAGCTTAAATTTCTTGTTGACTTAAGTATGTACTTAGTTCAGGCTAGAATTACCTAAGATTACCTACCTTACTGAAGTTCAGGCTAAGCGAAAGTTTAAGTCAAAAAGTGAAGTTGCTCATTGTCTGTACATGTACCTTTGTGCTGATCTAAGTCACCAACTATTTTATAGTAATCATCAGTCATCACTTAGCAATCAGATTAACGCGTTAACTTAATGTGTTAATAAATTAACATGCGTTAAAAAATTTTAACACACGTGTTAATTTACTAAATTGAGTTCCAGTATTCCATTAAACTGCGGTTATTTGATGATTGAATAATATTGAAGTAATTAGAAATTGTTTTGTTGCCATTCTGTCATTACTGTCACAGTCCTGCAACACAGCCACGAGTTCAATTGTCGATAGTCATTCCACTCACCTCTTGATGTAGTCCACCTACACTTTCAGCAATATTAATGATGCATTATTAAGGTGTTAATGCATGCGTTAAAAAAGTTAATGCTTTGACAGCTCTGATGTCATTTCTATACTGCCATTAGGTCATGTCTTTAGTTATTCTTTATTTTGGTTTTATACAGAAAATGGTTTTTTCACTTAATCCAGGTCATTATTTGTCTTCTTTGGCACATTTCAAACTCTAAAATCTGCGTTCAATTTTACTTCCATTAATGGAAGTTTAATCTTACAATAGTAAGAACCAGCTGACCAGCTTGAACCAGCTGACTTCCATATCTTTTTTGTACTTCTACCAGAAAGTCCATGTTCTCAACCTCTACACATCAGCTACCTGTTACTGGGCCAACTTATTGTTTTTGATCCATGAGCTCTGCTGTTCCGTATCTGAAATTTGGAATTCTGTATTAATCACATTTATTCTTCACAGTCAGGTGTCGTGGCCATTTTGTGATTCAACTCGTCTTTTTTCTTTTTGACTGTTTTCGAACTTCAACAAGTTGAAGACTCTTGACCACTAGTGGTTGTGGAATGTGGACGTTCTGCTTTCGGTTTCAACCAAACTGTTCTATTTCTGGCTATGCCAACGAGCCCTGAATCCATCTGGTAGTTCAGTTACGAACATATGTCACAGTATGCTGTGAGTGTGTGACTTTTTTATGTATATGTGATTGGTAACATTTAAGTGTTAAAATTAGTTATTTGCTTGGTTTTGACTCAGCGTCATTTTGTGGTGATGACTTTGTGCATTATAGTCCCTAAAATTTTATGCTTTTATTATTATTATTATTATTATTATTTTCTGTGCATTGAATTTATCACCATTTGTGTATTTAGCATTACAGAGAATTATTGCCAGTACAACTACAACAAGTTTCTTATTCCTTACTGCGTTGTGTTATTTTTAAAATTTCCAAGAGAGATTAAGTAGTTTTAGTTGTTGGCATTTGTGATGTGTATTGGAGCATTCCTTTATTTTTTTGGTTCTATCAGAAATTTCCAGTTATTCCAGTTATGCATTGTATTCTATTTTTAGGCTAGTTAAGACTAAAGCTGACCTGTTGTGTTGGTTGAGTGCTGAGAACATTACCTTGTGTAAATGTGTAACACAGTGCGCACTTCGGTGGTTGTGCCAAACTTATGTCATCGTTTGTTAGTGCTGTTGGTTGAATCAAATAAACTGTGTGCATCTTGTTTCTTTCAGTGCTTCCACTACATACTTCTCTCCAGAGGGGGGGGGGTGAGAGGGGGCAGCTGTCCCCCTTGTGCTTTTACCCCCAGCTTCCTCCAGGAGAAATTTTGATGGTGATAAAGTACCGTCTGGTGACCATGCACATGCCAAGATGTGACTTACTGAACGTCATTTTTGCAAGATACGACAGATATCTGTGATTTTTTGTGTCTCCAAATATTAAAAAGCAGATAGATTGGCAGCTTCCTGCATTCAACGTCCAAAAACTAGAAGTGTTTCAGCTTCAGGGGGCTTCGCCCTCTATCCCCTCTTTTTCCCTTCCTTTTTCCGATCGACTTTTTGATTTTGATGCACACAACTGAATAAGGTTGACATTTGGCCCACACAAAAATTATTGCCCCCCGTGCCCTGGCCCTTGCCTCTCTATCACGTTGCCCACCTAGCTTCAGATTCCTAGCGCCGCCCATGCTCTGTACTATTACTGCTGCATATCATTCCATTACATGTAATACATGTGTGATGTACGGTGCTTAAGATAGTTACTCAAAATGCCGGCAGTTAGCCAGCTTATGCTATTGCGCGTGGCTAAAAGACTGAAAATGCTAACTGGTCAGTGCAAGTGCGAAACAGTTTGTACAAAGCCAGTAAACTGAACTGATTTCAACTCGCTTTAGACACTTTGCAAAAGGAACTGCCCGGCAACAGTTCTGGACCAAGAATCCGTTAAGTCCAGTGCTATCATTTGTACGCGCCCCTGTGCGAAAATTTGTGTAGTTGGTTCTTTGCCTGGTTTGATAGGGAATAATGTCAGACAGTTTGTAGTCGTGCATTTATTGCGTTGGTCTATTCCAATTCGGTTCCAGATAAAGTTTCTTTGCTCAGAACTGTTTATGTAGACACTTGAGAATGGAGTACTGAGTAGATATTATGACAACAGTGGACGCAGTAGTTCAGAGCATCTGTACCCGGCACTATATAGTGCATAGTGAGTTTAATCTGAACAAAATTAACTCAATTATCTACATTGCACTAAAAGTTTTCATACATTCGAAATTACATGGCGTATTATCTTTATAAGTTGGACTAGGATAGTAAAAAGTTTTCCCATACGAGCTACGTACCGTTTAGCCACAATACATCCGTTACATACAGACAGACAGTCGACGATAGACAACAACCGTACTGTATGCTCGACCGTCACGTAAGTGCAGTCGGCTAAAAATTTAACTACCTAGGCAAGTATTCGATATATTTAAGGGTTTATAACTTTTCGAGTCACGAATTCGTGGTTCTTTGCGACATCCGAACTTGGTCTGCAGGGTCATGGATTGCAGCTGATAAAACCCAGAGCAACTTTGAGTGTTAAAAAATATTTTTTTCTGAGTTGTGGCTGAACGAATAGTCTTTACTTTTTCTTCTTTTTTGCCAATGCATTGCATACCTGCGTTTGCTAGTCAAGTTCAAGTTCAACAAGTGCGCACTTGTGCATAATATTTACTTATTTATTGTGACACCATGACTTTCCGAACGAGGAAAAGATTTCTGTGTTTTTATTTGTAACATTATATTACATGTAAATATCGTAAATTAAGGTTTCATCGCTTTCACGTGATCTTATGGCCTGTTTAAAATGTCCGCGGGCAGGTAAATTTGTTGAGGCGATCTTGCTATGTAACAGTTTGCTGGTGTGTCGAATATGGTATGCTTGTTTACTAACAGAGGACACATTGGGGCAGATAAAATTTTCGTTTGTTCACGGCTATGGGTAATAAGCGGATCTGCGGATGTGCGGATGTGACAACGGGTAGAAAGCGGATAAAATCTGCGGATGCTAAGTGCGGATGTGTGGGTAAAAGACGTATGTGCGGATAACAGTTGTCACGTACATTACCAGTCATGAAAGTTGTTCAGTTTTTCAATCATTCGCTCTGTGATTAACTGCTTAGCGGACGCTTTATAGGCGGCAGTCGTTTGAAGTCTACCGCTTTGAATTTATTTTTAGCTTACACTCTGCATAGGGCTACACAATAGCCTAATTCCTGATCTCAGATTCGTCTAGGCATTTACTGAGAAAACAATGGTCTGCTTTGTCACTTGACGACGACGACGTACGAGGGACTACTGGATAATAGCTAGAATAAAGGTCTTGCAATGTACAACGGCAAGATACAACAACGACGGCACACAATAACACACGACAAAGTGCGACGCGACCCGTGACAAGACGTGCAGAGGTGATATACGACGATGACACACAACGACATACACGATGACACACGACAATGCACGATGACAACGTAGGCCTACAATGACGTCACCCAACGATGAACGACAACGGATGACGACGACGATGCAAAGTACTGTAATTTCAATAACATGCCAGTCACAAAGCATGGCGCCCAAACGTCTGGTGCTCAAATACCCCAAATTAATACACAGTTATTCAGCGCTTATTGGTCCAGAGGCATGGCTGAGTATGATGGGTAGAAGGCAGATGTCCTCTGCATCGACATTCGTCTTTTACCCGTTGCCACATCTGCAGATCCGCACGTCCGCCTTTTACCGTCGTCCTTTGTTCACGGCCAGAATGCATTCATGACATTACTCAACTCTGAAATTTGTGCATTATCAGAAAAGAAGAAGAAGAAAAAAATGTGTCCATATGATAGGTATATGGAGTGGAATGTAAATTATCAGCAATGACTAAAAAATCAGGGGAGGCAGATGCTATTGTGACAAATGCTACCGGTATTTCGACTGAAATTAACATTGACGGACACGTCATTATGCTTTACATTCACATTCATCAGGGGTTGACAATTTCATGTGTAATTTTGCACTTAATATTAAAATTACGCTTTTTGCTTACAGTTACGGTTAGGGTTAAGGTTAGGGTTAGTGTTAGCGTTTTTCAAACATTTATGTGACAATAATGCACACCACAGGTTAGCGTATAATATAGGTAATAAGTTTGACGGTGACAGACGTAACTACAAAATTTGCTGACAGCTACCCGTGACAGTCTACTCGGTAGATCTGAGGTGCTAGGTAGTCGACTGGCGATCCGTGAAGCTACGGCCGAGTTCATCAGTCTCGGCTGTCAGAATAGCGTCTGTTGGAGTAGAGTACTGTGTCCAAAAATCGGAATCCTCCTGTGTTGGTGCTGTGTACTGCAGTGTACAGACTAGAGACAGACATTAAGAAAAATGACAGTCCACAAAGCATTAGTCTGCGAACTGTCAGTCCATGGAGTTTTGTTAGAGCTTCTGTTATTGTTTGATCAACATATTAGCAATATAATCACTAATCAGTAAGGCGTATTCTATGTTGGGACTTATGCAAAGTAACTTCTGAGAATTATCTCATGATTAGGGCTAGACGAAAATCACGAATTCACGGAATTCACGGAAGCCGTGAATTTTGATGCTTGCCATGAATTTTAGCGTTTGCCGTGATTTGCCGTGAATTTTTGCACAGGTTGCACTTTTGTGTCAAAATCTGGTATATGCTAACACTGTTTAGGCTCCTAGAAGGATGTGTGATATAGGAAAAAAATTGAAAAAGTCCAAATAGAGGCAACAAAATTAATTAGGGGTCTTTCTTGTCTTAGCTAGGAAGAAAGACTACATGTTTTGCAATTGCCAACTTCATAGGCAGTTAACAGGAGATATGATTCAGTTACATAAATATGTTAATAACAAGTGTGATACCAATTTTGTGTTACAGTTGCAGTATAAATCTGTGTTAGTGAAGTCCTATGATACCAGGGGACATAGATATAAACTGGTGCCCCAGTTGTGTAAATATGATCTTCGTAAACACTTTTTTGTAAATGGAGTAGTTAAGCTATGAAACTCGCTACCTGACGATGTTATATCGGCATGTATTGTAGTGTTAATAGTTGCAAACGACGTTTAGATTTGCTCTGGCGTGGTTTTAGTTTGTAGTAGGATTACAAGTCCGTCATCTAATATGGTACCGCATGTCTGTGTAAAAATAGTATTAGTTTAGTTTTATGTTGATACTTGTGTTAAAGTTATCTACTCCAGATTGAAATAGAGGCCTTCGGCCTGCTTCCGGTTATTCGTTGATGGTGATGATAATGAGTGTCTGAGCATTGATGCAGTAATACGAAGAATTGAAACTGCTGTCATGCTGAGTGCACCCAAGTGAATGCATCGTTGACATCGATTAATGAATACTAGGTTGCTGTTGATTTTGCTACCAGAAGAGTGACTTTTTTGTTGCAGCATTATGAGAAAACTGAATGACGATGACTTAGCTCGTGGTCCAGAGGAAGTTTTTACTATCATCAGCAAGATCGGACGAGGGTAAGGCCATATTGTATTGTGTATCTGAAGTTTAGAGTTAGAAACTGCTGTATTGTTACTTTTGTAGCAAGCTCAGCATAATGACAATGCTGTCGTAGAGCATTGGTCTGTATTCGTAAAGCTGAACGATACTCAGCATTTAGATCTCATTTGGACCATAAGTTGTGCAGTTTGTTGTCGTATGGTACTAGTACCGGTAGCTATTCTCTGTGCCTTTGCTGGCAGATTCTGTCCAATTGGAATGGTCGGATTGTCTTTTGTTCTTGAATATCTGTCTATGTACTGAGTCAGTGAGTAACTTTTTAGCAGATATATTTACTTGCACAGTGAAATTGAATAACAAGAGTAAAGACATTTTGCCGATTTGACATTTCACTTCTTCCAAAGGCATCTTGATTCTTGCTTGGGCATTTCATCCACCAGTGGTGAAAATGGATGGAGAAGATGACAGAGAAGATGAGCAGATGAAGAAGGCAACTTCATTTTTGCCATTTGTTTGTCTTTTCCATAATTTTTTTTGTCACTTTTGCCATCCATCTATATTTGTCATCTGTTTGTCTTCTCTGTTGTTCGCAATGTTTTTTGGCTAAAGGTTTTTGGGCCAATGTATCCTGGGAGCGAAACGTTCTGGGAGTGAAACATTGAAGGGCTAAACTTCCTGATACCATTAAATTGAGAGCATTGTTTCTTCATGTTGTTGCGTTCATTGCCTCATTGGAGTTTGTTAATGATGGTTGTACCGGAATGCTGTGTACCAGGTCTTATGGCAGTGTTTACAAGGCCCAGCACAAGGAGTCCGGCCAGGTGCTGGCTATCAAGCAGGTTCCTGTGGACACCGATCTTCAGGAAATTATCAAAGAAATCAGCATTATGCAACAGTGTGACAGTCCGTATATTGTGAAGTACTACGGCAGCTATTTCAAAAACACAGACTTATGGGTTAGTTTTTTTACGTGTGTGGTTGACAAAAATGCGTGTCAGTGCAGTTTTGGCGAGCAGTGTTTTTTGCATAATATCCGCTGTGTTAAGCAAAAGCATCATTTTGATAGTAAGTGTATCGGGTATATTGAGTTAAAGCATGTGATATTAGTATTTGTGATGAGGAATTTCCATAGATATGATTGGGTTTGTTTTTGATGCGCTACAGCAGTACAGCTGTGCTATAGGTGTCTGTGGCGTGATTGTTGTCTGCCGTCTGTCTATATGTCACGGATGTATCCTGGCTACGGAGTTGGTGTTAGCGGGAAACTTTCTACACAAGTAATTAGCCCTTTGTTCAGGCTCTCTGCATGCAAAATTTGGGGGATATGGTGCAAGGGGAATGTTGTCAAATTTGGGGTTGAATGGTGCGGGCTAGGAAAAGTGTGCAATTTTCAATGGAAAACTGGCCATATCTTAAAAACGGTGAGAGATAGGGCCAAGGTTGCTATTGTCACTAATAGGAAATCACATGCGACCTTTCAGATGAAATGAAAATCATCGATTTTGGATGACCTTGAAGATCAGCACTACAACTGGAACTGTATAGGCTGTAACACATCTTCCCTAGCAACAGCTGGGCTTTCTTGTTTTACGTTGTAAAGTAATGAAGATAGTTGGTGACATTTGCACTGCCAATGAGAGCACAGACCTGTGATGACTGTGTTTTGGTTTTGGCTGCAGATTGTAATGGAGTACTGTGGCGGTGGATCGGTTTCAGACATCATGCGACTCCGGCGGAAGACGGTAAGTGACCCAGCATGATACATCAGTATTTTTCAACTTTTTTGCTGCCGCAGAACCCTACGAAAGGATGGCGATTACTTACGGAACCCCACGCAATGATACGTAAGTCTAGCGGCGTAGGCGAAGTGAAATTTTAAGGGTGTCTGGGCCCTGGGGCCGATGTCCCCAACGGAGTTAGTATATAGGCAGAAAACCTGTAGGGATAAAGAGGCAAAGCTCCCACAAGCTGATTATAAAGCAGCATGCAAAAGATTGTTTATTTTCACCGTATTAGATAATATTTAGCAATTTTATTTCAACTGTAGACAAGAGTACTTATTGTATTTAAACATAAGCACCCTACGAGGCTGTCGTTAACAGCCATTTAGTCCCCTTCTTCCACAAACCGAAAAAAAATCATCATTGGATTTTTCACGTTTTACATACATGGGTGGACGCTTTCTGGCCGCACGGGGATCTGAATCCCCCAGCCAGCTGCGCTACTGCGTGCATGAGGCTTTTTGTTTCTTTCAAGCAGAATGTTTTAAAAATTAAAATTAAACAATCAATGGACACACGATCTCTTAACAATAAGACTAATACATTATAGTGTACAATGCAAATATGCTGCAAGATTAGCAACAAGAAAAATATTCAGCACTTTGTGCAAAAGTTTGTGGCTAGATGTGCTAATATTGAACTAAAAATTTCATGTCTAGTTCTTCTATGGCCAGGTCTGAAGTGATTTCGCACGCTAGATTATTCTTATTTTTTTACTGAGCAGCCGCAGAACCCTAGAAAGATGCTTGCGGAACCCTTAGGTTTCGCGGAATCCCGGTTGAAAATCACTGATACATGCTTACCACAGTGTTTGTGTAGAAGTGGGAGATATTTGTTATTTATTTGGTTAGTTATTCTTTGATATTTACTTTTCTTCATTAGATGCAGAAGAAGTAATTCGGGTATCATTTTCCCTGTCTGCTGTTGTTGGTTCGCAATGCCAGTATTGTTCGAATGATAAAATTAGCCGTGTGTCATCGTTTACCACTCTTATCGATCAATGTCAATAAAGTTTATCGATTGTATGCCATCTACTTAAGTCGGTGATGCATGGCTAGTGTGATGACAAGCTTATATACGGTTACCTTGCCAGCCACATAGCATCACCATTTTTTGACCAGAACCGAATTGCACTGCTTGGTGACATAGGCACGTGGGTCTTAACAACATGCCCAGGGGCCTAATTTACAAAACATCGTAAAACAGTCCTAAAATTGTCGTAAAATTTTGGCAAGTTTGTCGTATTTTTGTAGTTAATCAACAAATTACAATGTCGTGAGATTGTTGCAAAAACGTCGTATTCGAATTTTTGAAGCTGATTTTACGACTTTGTAACTCTCTTGCAATTTTGTCATATTTCCATAGTCGTTAAAGTTAGCCAGCCAATCAACCGTCGTTACGCTGACCTCAACCAAGACCTCAACCGTTCGCGACGCAGTGTCACTGAGCTGGCGGTGCATGGTGCTGCACGTCGATCATTCTGCTTCTGCCGTTGCCAATGGTTACCAATGTAAATAATAACAAGTGAACTGATTTCGCGGCAATTTCACTGCCTGAAGTTACTGCAAACGAAATTTATACGTATTGCAGCACTATGTGAGAATAAAGCACTAATGAAAAATCGAAATAATTATTGCATGCGTGCTTGATGCTGTCGTATGAAAGATAATGAGCTCTCGTACATTTTGTCGTAGCTTTGTCAAATATTTCTCATAACTTTCTCCTACAATTCTTTTTGTAAATCGTGTTTTATCGTAAATCTGTCATAAACCTGCCGTATGTCGTAAATTTGTCTTACGATGTTTTGTAAATTTGGCCGCAGAGTTGTTACTTGATAGCAGACTGGCTAGGAGTTGACCCTATGGCTTCTTGCCCTTTTGAACCCTAATCATTGAGCCGAAAAGCCACCTGCTTTGACCCTGGGCTAGTCATTTGCAGCCATGGGAGAATGAGATCTGTGTCTGACAGCTGCTTGATACCTGATGTTTATTGTATCACTGGATAAGGAAATTATTCCTCTACTGGCAATTAACAGTATGTCTTGTTATTTCTAATACTTCAAAGATGAATCTGGTAAGTAATTCTGTTACAGTATATGATTTTAATCAATTGTCATTTTTCAAAAGAAAAAGCGGTGAATGTTGGTGACCGTGAATATGTTGCAGTTGACTGAAGAGGAGATAGCAACGGTGCTTTACTACACATTGAAGGGTTTAGAGTACTTGCATGAAAGACGTAAGATACATCGTGACATCAAGGCTGGCAATATCTTGCTGAACATGGACGGTGATGCTAAGCTTGCAGACTTTGGAGTCGCTGGCCAACTAACAGTCTGTTTATTAATTTAAAACTACAACATAGTCTATTGTGTTAAAGTTCTAGAACGTTGTGTTGTACGCTTTGATTTGGATGCTAATGCCCAAATTCCATTACGCCGACTTTCACCGAAACTTCACTGCAGGGAAAGTCGTGGACACGAATCGTGAAAGTCGCGGACACAAACCATTTCGACATGCCGAGATGGTTGCGACAAAGTCTGCGATAAACCTGTTTGTGTTGCTTTAATGGAATTTAGTCCGTTATACAATGCACGGGGAAAGTCGGCAACAAAGTGCGCGGACACAAATCATGAAAGTCGGAGACACTTTGTCGCAAAGTTGACGTAATGGAATTTGGGCTTAAGAGAATATGTACTCGTACAGCCAGTTGTGTAGTAATTGTAAGTCATGTGATCTTCTTCTTGCACACATAGACTTTTAGACAGACTTAAGGGCATGTTAGATGATTGATAAAGTCAGCCAGTTTTTTTTGCCGACAAAATTGCCTGACAAAGATTTACTGTGCACCATGCAAAAACGGTCTGATTTTGTCGTCTGATAAAAGCATCCGATTTTTGTCGTGCAGTGTAGAACATGTTCTATTCTGGATGAGAAAATTGGCCGACTTTGTATATCAGTCAACAAATTTTGTTTATGTTGCCACAGTGATAACTTACAGTGGAAGATGAATGTTTATTTCAGTTACTTATTGCATTTGTTATTTATTGTCGTTCATTAGATGCAGAAAAAAGTAATGCAATTATTGTTTTGGGATTTGCATTCTGCTGTTGTGCTAGCTGATATCGTACGAAGTAGCAGACGAAAGTATCGGTCGTGTGTCATGGTTCACCAATTTTATAGGCTGATTTTCTTGGGCAACTAAATTACACCCACAAAAGTTGGCCGACTTTATGGATCGACTGACAAGCTCTTTGTCCATTTATAAACTATTTCGAAGATTACTGTGACTTTTCATTACTTTATTTCTTGCCACCACAAGACAGAGATTGCTGTTGGAATTTGCACATCGAGTCATGTAATTCTTGTTTTGATAAATGTTTTCTGGATGTTATTTCATGATAAAATAATGCCTTATATTGTCAGTATGAATTTGTGACCTAGGATACAATGGCAAAGCGAAATACTGTTATTGGAACTCCGTACTGGATGGCTCCCGAAGTAATTCAAGAAATTGGCTATGATTGTGTGGCTGATATTTGGAGTCTAGGTATGTAAAAACTTGTTGACATAATTTATATTTGTAATCTTCTTATCCCATATGTATATAATTTGCCATTGTTTATCTGACACACACGTGTTAATTTTTGCTTGTGCTAAAGGAGTTTTAGCAACTTGTCATATTCATTTAGTTTGAATACTTTGAAGTTTTACGCATGAACGCAGGAACTGCTATGGTGCATCTTAGCCATCACAATTCTGTCCGTCTCTCCGCTCATCTGTCTGTCCGTCTGTCACACGGGTGGATCAGTCAGAAATGATGCAAGCTAGAATTACCAAATCTTCACCATTGGCTGCCTGGAAGACTCTAGTTTCAAGATCCATAAAGCTTTTATATAAATTCGAATGGGGTCACCATGAGCAAGTGTGCTAAATGAGAGGGGGGTAGGGAAAATTTGTGATTTTTGGCCACTAAGTTGCTGTATTTCAGAAATGGTGCGAGATAGGATCTAGGTTGCTATTAATCACTAGTAGGAAATCATACACAGGCTTTCGCTTGCCACCGAGAGCAATGATTTTGGATGACCTTGAACATTGAAGTAGGGGTTTTGTAGATCATTTGGCAATTTTGGGCTGCGAGACACATTTTAAGAGCAAATTGCACAAAATCCAATACAGATAGACCAAGACAAGCTGCGTATAAAAAATTTTTAGCATTGAACTTAGATTTGAATGGTCCAAGTCTTGACCTTCTAGGTTCAAAGAAATCTACGCAAAACGGCATCAAAGAGCGTAAAAAGTAGGTATTTTAGCGCTGTTGGCCAGTCTTTCATGAAAGTGGTTGCAGATATGCATGGGCATGCTGCCTATCACAACAAGCACTAGTGACGAGCTTTTTAGTCATACTGGCATCGATAACTTTGAAAGACCCTGAACTCCAAAAATAAGGAGTTTTATTGTTTTTTTGCAGTCTTTGGCTGTGCTACTCATTTGAGTGAATTGCGCTGAAATGGTTGGAAATAGACTAAGGCATTTTGTGTAGGCTTTCACGCATCTCGTGAGCATTATCTCAAATTTCTTGTCGTTTTTCTCATAACATGAATTTGTATGTGTGATAGGTATTACTGCGTTAGAAATGGCCGAGGGTAAACCGCCTTATGGTGACATACATCCAATGAGGGTGTGTATATTTCTACTGCTTTGATGCTTTGTATAATAACATATAGTTGCCATGTTTCTTGATTGTTTCTGTTTAGAATGTTGAGTGCAATCTATTATCCTAAGGCATATACTTATAGGGCATATGCTGTCTGATAAGGAGTGGTGAAGGTGATTTTGCAACTGTTTTGTGGCAACTTTCAGGCAATATTTATGATTCCGACAAAGCCTCCACCGTCCTTTCGCGACCCCGACAAATGGAGTCCGCAGTTTAGTGACTTTGTGTCAAAATGTCTCGTCAAAAATCCCGAACAGCGAACTAGTGCGAAGGAGCTTCTGAAGGTGAGTTGGTTTAACTTTATTACGTAAGTTCATATTTTATCGAGAAGAAGGATTGTCTTTATTCTGATCCATTTCTCTTAATCTGACATCTGCTAAGAACTGAGTCTGGTTAACTTTTTTTCTTGTCCAATAAGTGAACCGAAAACTGATTAGAAAGTTTCTAATCTCTAACGATTAAGATAAAATGTGTATTCATTTGCATTGCAGCTGTCTTGTGTTAATCGATAATGTTCAGATTAACTTTGGTGTTATGTGCCATTTCCATTAATTTTTTCCTTATCTGGTAGATAATCGTAAAATTGGTTTTTCAGTTCGTGTTTGCGATTATCTTGGTATTTATTTTCAGAGAAAGTGTCGACAACAGTGTTAATCCTACTTCTTGATGAAACATGAACTTTCCCTTGAGAACCTATCTTAACCTGAAGCAAATCTGGGAGAGACATAATTAGTTTAAAATGATAATTGCAGCACCCAGCATGAGCAAAATGTGTGATTATGTTAACTTACTGTTGTTCATGTTGTGTCTACTGTCGGAAATTAAATTAGGAACATATTCTCTAATTATGTGTTTAAACGTGGTTTAACCAGCAAAAACTTGGCTCTAACTGCCAAGTTTTCAAACGTGCTCATGTGTACATCAGAAGCAAAATTCATTATTTATAGCACAATTGGAGCTATTCGCACAATGATTAGTCAATGAACTATATTCTGAAAAGCCAAAAAATGTATTTTTTATATTGTACTTTAAGGCAGTTTCTGCTTTGTACTCTGGGTAGAATCGGTGTACGAGAGACGATGAATTTTTCATAGCAGTGAGATGTATGGATTGGACACTGGTGGATAACTCCCTACATGTTGTGTCTACTGTCGGAAATTAGATAAGGAACAGATTCTGTAATTACGTGAATCTTGTAATTTTGCCATCAAGTAAATTCAATACAAAGACCATGTGAATGATGCTTTGAACTACTTAGTTGCTTGTGTAGCGTGGCCATGGGTTGTTGAATTTCATGAAATTTTTTTTCCAGACCCTGGAAAGTTTTTGAAAACCAGATTGGTTCTTGAAAATTTTGGAATATGCTGTCTGAATGTCTTGAAAGTCCTCTGATTTCAGTTATTCAAAATCATTGTGATAGCGATGTGAAAAATTTTTCATATGTTGCCAGAAACATCTTAATGGTGACGTGTTAAAATGTTGCCAGAATAGGTGAGGACAAGTTACTTGGAAGTCCTTAAAGTTCTTGAGATTTTTTAGCATTTCTGACCAGGGCATAATGTGATACTCGTTTTGATTGCCCTTACTGAACCGAAGTGAACTGTGCGTGTGTGGTTTGATGTAGCATGAGTTCATCGTTGGTGCAAAGCCGCGTGACATACTACAAGAGATGATCTACGAGGCACAGCGCCTGCAGGACGAGTTTGCACAGTCAGCCCAAACTGGCGACAGCATCAAGGTCTACCTCACAGCATCTACCTGCTCTTTACTTAGCTTTGATGAGCATTTACACATAATAAGAATAATAGTAATTAGAAATTTTGGACAGAGCCAAATTCGAGATCACCCAGCATCATAAATCCAACTGGAGAGACAATTCAGGGGGTTGGAAATTTGGAATTCCGCTCGTAGCAGTGTCACTTGGCTCGAATGCAGGCACACTAGCTTACGTAACCTGTGCAGTGTTGATTTTGGGTGGGTAAACACTAAACATTAGCCACATAAACCAAAGTTCGCTATTTTTTTCATCAAACGAGAGGGATTTTCATTGTTAATGCCACTTCCTATTTGTCTATATCTTGATCTGGTTCAAATATATATGCTGTTGAAGTCATTAAGTTGTCCACAGTTGTACTTAATTTTGAAGTTTTTTTGCCGTTGAGATTTTTTATGTGCAAAAGCAGCTACTGCTTTCAGTGCGTCTTAGCCATTGCAATTCTGTCTGTTTGTCTGTCCGTTTGTCCGTAAAACGGGTGGATCAGTCAAAAACGGTGCAAGATAGGATCACCGAATTTTTACCATCGGCTGCCTGGAAGATTCTAGTTTTAGGAACCGTAAAGCTTTTTGATAAATTCGAAGGGGTCACCCCAAACGAGGGCGCTAAATGAGAGGGGGTGGGCAAAATTTGCGATTTTTGGCCAATAAGTCGTTGTATCTCAGTAACGGTGCGAGATAGGGCTTAGGTTACTATTAATCACTAATAGGAAGTCGTACACTGACTCTCGATTGGCGGCCAATTCAATGACCTTGAATGACCTCGAACGCTAAAATAGGCAGTTTTATGGATTTTTTGGCGATTTCAGGCTGCGACACAAGTCTGTATCATTTACAAGGTGGCGCCATGGAAGTATCGGTATGCGATCCAGATAGAGAATTTGGTATTTGTATAGCAACTTATCGTGAAAATCCAAATTTTCAGCTAAACTACTAAACCAGAACTGCTATTGGCTTTCCCACGTCTCGTGAGCATTAGCTCATATTTCTTATTCACACTAAAGGGGGTACAATATGATAATGATGATAACTGGGTCGACGTTTGGTTGATACTGGTGGCGGACAGCAGACGGGTATTTAGTTTGAGTAATAATCGAGTGATTCATGTGAGCTGGTATTTTTGTTCCAGCGTTTATCAGTTCCTGCCTGCATTTACTTACATGTTTTCAACCGTACCTGTCGGCCGGCGTGGAACAAACCACTGTCTGGAGTGTGTAAGTTTGTTCATCACTCACTTGTACAATTCCAGACAGTGGTTTAACTAATATGAACTGAAACATATATGCATGCATACTTATATTATAATTACGATAAATTACAATAATATTTAGAAATTGTGCATATCAATATATTTTTACCAAAGTTTATTTATTTATTTTTCCCCATTATGATTTGATTCTGCGTGTTTGTGCATGCTTTGCAGCAATGCTAACCTGATGCTTGGCTGCAGTCTGGTGAATTGTGCCTGATTTTAATGATTAATCATTTTATATTGAGTGGCTGACATGTTCTGCTCTGTAGGACAATAAAGTGACTGCAGCAGCTGGTCAGGTTGGTGAAGATGCTACAGACACAATGGTGCCAAATTCTGGTAAGTTATCGCTAAACACTGAGGCTGGTAATAATTTAGTTTTTTGGCAAAAGTTAACCAGTCGTATGCGATCCGACTTGGTACCAGCTAAAGCAGAGGTAGCCATCAGGTAACCCTGTTTACCTGTGCAGACAGTTTTCTGGTAAGACATACAGTTTAGCCACAATACGTGCATCGCAGACAGATGACAGACAGAATCCTGTGACATATGTTCAACTCGTCCAAAAATTAATCATTAATGAATGACAGTGGATCTGTCGAACTTCTTGGCACTTTTAAGTGTTGCTCAAAAACTGAACTCTATGAGATTGCCTGTAGAATAGATGTAGACACTTAGCCTGGTCTATACCATTGTGGCTTCTGAATCGTTCACAATCTTTGGTGCTATACTGCTTGTTTGGTTGATTTTTTACGTGTGAGAGCTAGCATAGCTATAGCACATATTAGCTACGGTAATTCTGTCTGTCCGTCTGTCTGTCCTGGTGTCACGTCCTGGTACCGATCGAAGCCCAGGTGAGAGAGATTTCGATTTTTCATCATATGATAGCTTAAGAGTCCTTAGTATTTCGTGACAAAATTTCATGCACCTGCATGAAAGGAGGTCCCCACAAAGGAGGGGAGAAAGAGGAGCACCCCCTGAAAAGACGTTATTTTACCACTATTGACTTGTCTAGGATTTTAACATCAATTAGCTTACATGATATTGAACCCCCAAAATAGAAAGTTTTAGTCAATTTTTTCGTAAGTTCTGGCTGCAAGACAACATTTCAAGAGCAAATTGCGCTGAAATGGCTGGAGATAACCAAGATAGATTGCACGTGTAATTTTCACCATTGAATATAGATTTTGGCAGTCCAAGTCCCAACCACCTATGTACAAGGAGGCCAGTGCCAAAAAGGGGTACCTCCCCCCTTAAAAAGTGGTTACTTCTCTGCTATTTTGTTGTCTAATGTGAAAACGGTTGCAGATGGGCACAGACATGCTGCTTATCGTAACAAGTGCTGTCGAAGTGCTTTTTAGTGGTATCAACATCGATGACCTTGAATGACCTTAAACCCCAAAATAGGGGTTTTTTGTTATTTTTGGCGATATTCGACTGCAGAAGAGTTAATTGCACTGAAATGGATGGAGATAGACCAAGACAACCTGCGAACAGGAACTGCTGCTACAGGCTCTTGCATGTCTCATGAGCATTGGCTCAGTTTTTTGTTTTGTTGACTGAACGACTGAATGATTGAGTAATCCGATGTGATGCAGGGACACTGGTAGAGACGGCCCAAGACAACACAATGATAGTGAAGAGTGAGGTGGACACTTTGATAGAGTCGAACCTCGGCACAATGATCATTAACGACACTGACGAAGATGATAACAATGAGGACTCGACAGCTGCTGACGACTCCGACACCATGAAACGTTAGTTCCGTTCTCTTGTGTTGTTTACTTCTTATTTCTGGGTTGCCACAGGTCCTTGAAAGGCTTTGAAAGAAATTTTTTTCCCATTTTTTCAGTACCTGGAAAGTCCTTAAAAAACAAATAGGGTCTCAAACATTGGCTTGATAACATAATCAGACTGACTATATCAGGGAGAAAAATTTAATTAAACTGCCTAAAACTGCATCCCTACTAATAATTACCATCGTAATTATGGCACAATCATAAATAAACACAATGCAACTAATTGACAAATTGCACTTTTGAAATGAAAAAAGATCGATAATTTTCTTTGTATGTTGCTAGCATAACTGAGCACCATGCCAGCCTTCAAAAAGGAAGTTTTTGACAGTATAAAGCTTAGTTTACGCACAAACGGAAGGCCGCAGTCAGCCCCGAAATGTGGACAATTGTCTGTTAATCAGTTTTGCATTAGTGTAAGAAATTGACTTTTTGTATCACTGACACCTGACCTCACAGATTTTTTACTTCCGTCTACATTCTGCTGTTATTTTTGTCCTATTTTTTAGTTATTTGTTTAAATATGTCATTTAATATACTTAGAAGTAGCGTAAGATGTTTGCTGCGACTATATGTGAGATAGCCATGGTCATTTATTTGATGCTCCATTGCTGTGTGAAGGTATAGGTACAGATGTCCCGGACCGTTCGACTGCTGCAGCGCCGCCGGATGGTTTTTACAATGGGAATGTAGATGAGGGATTGAAGGGCCGCTCCGATGCCATCAATCCCAGTGCACAGAATCAGCCCACACGGCCGCTGCAGATGAACGTCGCTGCCCCCGGAAATCACCCGTTCCCCAAGTCATTTCTTGATGGAGATTTTGAATTTGTAAGTTTCTTCTGTATCGGGGTTGCAAAAAAAACATTTTTTTTCAAAGCCCAGCCAGGTGCTTTCATTGGGTTCTTTGGGTTTTTTGTGTTTCAGTTTTTTTTGGTTTTTTTATGCTTTTATAGGCTTGACTTGATTCATTTAGACATTTCTACGGATTTTTTTCTGAGTTTCTGTTTACTCCATGCAGCAAAAATATAGCAATATTTGCAAATTTATACGTTTAAATGTTTCAAAAATGTAGCCACATGATAAAATATTTCATTCTTAGTGAAACAAGAAACTGAAATTGGATTGAGTTTGAAGTGGGTTTTTTGCTGGGTTTACCCCCAAAAACCCAGCCCCGGTGTCTCAACTCTGTTTTGTATCGTACTGTGAGGGGCATGCAATAATTTTTGCAGCTTGATGTTACAACGAAAAATTCTCAAAATCTTTATAGCAGTGAATATATGTACATTTTTATTCTTTCGTATAAGGTTATTGCAGGTGAGATGTCGTCGTAATTTATGAGTAAAAAGTAAGCGATAAGTAAAAAAATGTTGAGAACTTAATGCATACAGCCAAGAATTGGGCTTGCTGTCTGAAGATGGATTTACTGTTGTATGGCCCTGTGGCATCTGATATCGTGGGTGTCGCGACATATGCATTGATGAATTTTTATTTGCAATTTTTCATTTCCAACTATGAGTTTCTAATAGCTGAAATCTGTGCATGCGATAAATGTGTTGAAGTTAATTGTGGATTTTATGCTACCAGTACAATTTTATTGAAAAGTTGGAAATTAATGACATCTGTTATTTTCATGAAATGTTAAGAAATTTAAGACTACTGATGCAAGAGTACATGTGACTACAGGGTGCAGCAAAAAAAGTGGACCCCTAAAGTTTTATGCTGTTTTCTCAGCAACTGTTTGGAATTTTAATTTGAAATTTTACAGATTTATTTAATAAAACCTGCTACATCTAACTGCCAAGTAAAAATTTGATTCTGTTAAAAAATGACTAAGCTACAGACTTTTAAACATGACCGCCTACCAATTTTTCAGCACTCAAAAATGTTCCGGCTACAACACCAATTATATAACATCTTTGAAACATCACAGTTAAATTATGATCAAATGCCAGAATTCCATTGTCAAAGCAAATGTTCGAAGTGTTCACCACCAGCACCAAGCAACAACACCGGCCTCCAGTCGCCTTATTTGAGAAATCTTTTACAGACTTGTCGATCAGTCTCTGTGGCAGGTTGCCCCAGATAACCTGAAGCGCTTCCTTGAGTTTGGCGCTTGTTTTCATTTTTGTTTTAAGAGTGCAGTAAGCCACCAACATTGCACCCCATACGTGATAGTCCATTGGGTTTATATTCAAGGAAATTGTAGGCCATTGGTCTTTCGTGATGATATCTGGACGGCTGGCCCGCAGCCAGTTTTGTGCTCTGCATGGTGTTGCGCACTGTGTGTGCTGACGCGTCGTTGTGCTGGAAAATGAATCCGGTGGGCACCTGGTGATTGCTTTAAAAGAGCGATAATTTAGTGATAATTTATAAGCAATATAAGTTGCTGTTTATCAAAGCGTCACTGTGACGTCATTGGCAGTAACGTGTAACCAGTTTTTGAAAATTAAATAGCATTTTTAGCATGAACATTTTTGAATGCTGATAAGTTGGTAGGCAGTCATGTTAAAAAGTCTATAACTTCATCATTTTTTAACAGAATCACATTTTACTTGGCAGTTAGATGAAGCCAAAAAAATTAGCCACAGAAAATTAGACGGTCACATCGATTTTTGCAATGCCCATGCCCAACATAGAATATTTATCTGTGTACTGGTACTGGAAAGTAAAGGTGATGAAGAAATCCAAACTGGACCAAGCTCTAAGCAGGTCCTCGAGTCATTTTGCAGGTTAATGCAGCGACAGCAGGTCTGCAGGACGACAGGTAAAATTGACTTTAAGTGGTAACAACGTATATTATCCATTGTGCTGATAATTCTGCACGGAGAAAGCTTTGTGCTGTACCAGCGTATGGGTCTTATGGATTACGTTTTTGCTGGTGTGGCTTATGAATTTTGTGGAGGTTTGTGGCTTAGCATGTTCCAGGGTGGCTTAAATTAGCAGTTTGGGGATCTTATAGTCCATCTGTGTGTCCTTGTTTATCTGTCGGCGGTGGTCGGTTGCAGATTCACACATTGTCATACGAAGAGCTGCAGCAGCGCATTGCCGACTTGGATCCCGAGATGGAGCGCGAGATTGACGAACTGCGGAAACGTTACCAGGCCAAGCGACAGCCGATCATCGACGCCATCGATGCTAAGAAGAGGCGATTACCAAAGTACTGACTGAAAGTTCTGTTTTTCTGTTGGGACACTGTCATCGTGGGTAGTGATTTGCAGCATTACCTGTTTTAGGAGCCGGGAACCCGGTTGCAATTACCCGGGTACCCGGACCCGGTTTTAACGTTCAAGTAACTGAGGATGGAAAAACGAAACTTCAATGACACATACATACCTCAATTAACGAGCATTTGATTTTCACAAAGCTAAGTTTTTCGTATAAAAGGTCAATAATGTGTTTACAATATCGTATATCCATACGTCCGTCAATGAAATGGCATAAAGCTGAATTTCCTTTGCAGCGTAGAACTTCACCACTAAAAATGTTATGGGGGAAGGTCACAAGATGTGCGATTTTACATTGATTTCGTCTGTTTTGTCAGTATTTAGTAGCAAAAACAGGTATCAATTGCCCGGATTTGGAACCGGGTAATAAACTTTGGAACCGGGTACCTGGTTCTTGCTACAAATTACTAATCATGGGCCAAGCACTTGCAGTGATGGTTCCTGTTGTTGGTAGTCTACAATGTACAGTTGACTCAAATGATCTGTTTTGACAAGTTGGAAACAATCGCCGGTGCAGTCGGTGCGATGAAACAAGTGCGTTATCGTGTGTATATTTGTAGCACTGCTCTTGGTGATGAGTAGGGCCACAGTTTTCCATGGGCCGCAGAATTTCGAGCCAAGACGAGCTGCGGAATTTGCCCTTTTCCACGGAATTTTGATGTTTTCTTGGAATTTTGCAGAAGTTGAGAAATGACCACAAATTAGTACGATTTTTGGCTTGATGGCATAATTTTATTGTGAAAAAATCTAACTGAACTGCCTAAAGCTTTGTGTCCTCTATACAAATAGCTATCGCAGTACGGCAAAATCGTAAATAAACACAATTTGGATATCACTTTTAAAAAGAAATAGAGATTGATAATTTTTTGTGAATGATGTTAGCATAACTCAGCACATTGTGTTCAGTAATTAAAGGAACAGGATAGAGTCCAGTTTACTCCCATGCAGTTTGGACGATTTTGCCATGGTAAGCCACTGAATTATGCAAACTGGCCCACGGAGTTTGGCAAAATTTTTCACCAAAAACTGTGGGCCTTAATTATAAGATGCATAGTGCATGCCCACGGGGAACCCAGGCCCCTTGGAGGGCTGGGCAAAATTTTCTTCCAAAACTTTTAAACTTAGCTTCAGTAAATTGCATGAAAATATTGGATTCTCGACTAAGTATTCTATGATGCTTAAATTGTGCTTGATTTATTTTTGGATGGGGTGCTGCCCCAGAGCTTATTGGGGAAGCTTCAGCACTCCCCACACCCTAACATGTAGGGACCCGGACCCCACAGAAATAGGGCTATTGGGCCTCCTTGTGCAAAACCTGTGTGATATGAAATGTAGTATAGCTAACTCATTTGAGGTGATGTAAATGTTTTTTTTTGCTTCGTGTAAATCATGAAACGTTTGATGCTTGACAGTGGCACATTGTTGGAATGTTTTGCATCGATTTAATTACACTGTATCGTACCACTGGTCGCACCTACCGCTTGTGTGCTTTCAGATTTAAAGCTGTAATTGCATGTATATGCTAAATTCCAGTCATCTGTATTGTAGCATTTTTGTTCAACTGTACCACTGCTAACCCCTATGAACACCTGTTCTCCCAAAATAGGGGTCCCTACCCTAACCCCAAAAGTTGCATGGTGCATTACGGCCAAAGTGTAGCAGCGAATTAGTTACTATTAACAGGCCATAGACATCTACCATTGGCCTATCTAATGCCCCCATTGCCGACCCTTCCCTTTCTCACAGAAATAGCGATCATACCTCAGAAATTGTCTGGCAGTATGGTCGGCCATCCTATCGACAGCTGGGCTTCTTGTTTGTACATTAAACAGCAAGTACTGTGCAGTGTTTGTAAGTTAAGTAAAACATACTTGTGTGAACCTGTGTACGTTTGCCTACGTACTGTATATTATGCATAATAGTTTTGACACGTTTTGTGTCTGGCATGTGGTCCATGTCTCACAGATGCATATCTCCACAATACGTTGGTGTCAATTTTGTTGACACCAAATCACAGGCCATCCACTCTATGAAGTTGTTTTTAGGATGCCATACCAACACGCTAAAATTTACAGAATTTTTCCATTAGTTGGTCCAGTGTTAAACTAACAAAATTCATTTAACTGGTATGGAGACAATCTGACAAATCTACTGTCATACCAGAACTAGTGATTAAAGCCCGAATTCCATTACGCCGACTTTGTGACGAAGTCCGCGAGTTTGTCGCGGACACAGATCATGAAAGTCCGCGACACAAATCACGACGCCAACTTTCATGATTTTTGTCGTGGACTTTCGTGATTTGTGTCCATGACTTTCCCCGCAGGGAAGTTTCAGTGAAAGTTGGCGTAATGAAATTTGGGTTTAACCGGGTACCTGGACATGGTTTTAACTTTTAATATGTAAGTTTAACCAACAATGCAATAGCACCTACACACCCAATAACTGACTATTTTTTACAAAGATAAGCAGTTTAAAAAAGATAAGAAGTTTAAAACAGCATGAAATCTTTTACTCCAAATTACGCAACTGGCCAGTTTTTTTTGACAACCCTGTTTGCTAGCTTATTTTGCACTTGATCTTGCTGCAGCCAATTTATTGGTGTCGTAATGAATTTTGAAATTGGTTCCAGGGACCCGGTTCCTGCTACAAATCACTAACCAGAACCTGGTACTTCTGATTTTTCAGTATTTTTTAGAGAAATCTGCTTATTCTACAGGGTGGTCCAGCTAAAGTGAAGCCAACTTACATTTTTGCTGGTAACATTTGAATGCATAGGTAAAATTCAATAATTTTTTTGAATATGTGATAACAGTTCAGACACACACATTGGGAATCATAAAAATTTAATGTTGTTCGTCAGATGGCATAACCAGGTTAGGTATTTTCTCCCTTGTTACATCTCTCATTTTACTGACTTACTCGCATAGGCCAATAATTTTACGTTTTGACGAACTTAATAAAATTCTATGGTAAAATCGTCTGGTTTTGCTGGTATTTGTTAG
>Ga0056128_1001026_pt1 | contig 29346 bp, 18 predicted proteins | sample WorMetLIZISLAND2_FD_71113 | JGI IMG/M metagenome (GOLD analysis project Ga0056128, IMG submission 71113) | Marine gutless worms symbiont microbial communities from Max Planck institute for Marine Microbiology, Germany - Olavius geniculatus... ... | reverse complement strand
ATGCAAGAATTCCTCAAGCTCGGAGTAAGGTTGACACTCCTCTCAAAACAAATTTCATTCAACAATAACTGTTAACTAGTTAAGTTTCTTAGTCAACTCTGGTGACACAACAATAGACTAAAATGTCTTGACATAGTCAAAAAAAACCCAATTCTACAGAAATTTTTGAATGGAGATTTTCTTCCATCAAAAAAATTTGTCACCACAGCTTTTGCCTTTTGGTCTGACCAGTCTACATTCTGGAGTACATTCCAGGTTGGTTAGTTCAGATCACAGAAAGTAAACATTTGTGAATTGCTGGATCAAAGTAATCCATCTGTCCTTCTGTAATATATTTCAGTTTATCAAAGCAACTTTACCATTAGTTAAAGCATTTAAAGTTTAGCATTTGACAGACATGCCATCACTAGATTAGGCATTGCAGTAGTTATAAATTACGCATTATGCTAGCTAGTGACCAAAGTTATGTACACACCATTGAATGTCACTAATTTCTTAAAGGAATATTCAAATAGATGAAGTACCAGTTATTTACCATTTCTGTACAATAAAATAACTGTTAATAACAACATTCATTTAGCTGACATAAATCTGTTACTCACAGTGATAAAACAACAGCAGTAAACTTCATTTTCAAATGCAAACATAACAGCTACTATTGTACCTCAAGCAATTAAAAGAACTATTACAAATGGGAAAGGTGACACCGTATAGCAGAGACTTAATCACATTCACATGAAGACTGGAAACATGAAAAAAACTCATGCCTATTTGTTATCATTAATGATAAAAATACATAACAACACAGTGACGATGTACCTTAGTGCCAGTAAGTTTACCAGCAGCCAGTTCGACAAAGTCGCTGTCAGAGATGGTCAGCTTGCAGTCTGGTTTCAGACCAGCCTTGGGCTGTCCACGATAGACAGCAGCTGCCGCATCCTGGCGTAGATCCACCGCTATACACACATGCGTACATAATACAATCTACATCATTCTACACTTAGTAGATTCACTATAAATCAGTCATGTGAACACGACTTGTACATACAATACATGCATCAGCATACACTGACAGATTGTCTATAAGCAATGACAACGTGCTGCTCCAAGCCAGAGGCATCATGGGTTAAAAACCCCATACAAGGATAATCCAGGAAGTGTTTAACAGATACATATAGTAGATGTAATTTTATTAAGCAGCTGTATTTGTATTCATGATAGAGGTTTGAGATGCATGATTGCATGTAGTTCTTACTCCAGTAAGCAGCGTTTTTGTCGTTGACGGTGATGTCAAAAAGATACAAAGCATTAATGCTCTTCTGTACATCCAGCTGAGATCTGACACGTTCCTCCATCAGCTGAAACACTGCATCACTCTGCAGCGGCACTGCTTCAGCAACCTACAAATTTACACCAGTAACCCGACCGTACATTATCACAATTCAACAGTCAACCAATCACTTACTTAATCACTCAATCAATCAATCAATCTAGCTAGGCTTCATGCTTCATTATGTGTTGCAGCCAATAGCTGGAAAACAAGCAAAAGATACTAGGCTACAAGGTAAAAGTTGTACATTAAAATTACACAAAATCTGTTGTTAAACTATATGGTGAACTAGATGGTCGCTACAACTCTGTCGACTATAATGCCTCCGCAAACATATGACAAGAAGCTAACACTTGAAATATCATGCTAACAAGGCCAAAAAGTGCATTTTTAGGCATATTTGACCCCACCGTGACCTTAACAATTGAACTTTTGACCCCCAGCAATTTGACGCATTCATCCTTGCCCCAAAGTCTGTTAGTGGTGAAAGTGTGGTCAAATTCCATCAACAAACATGCAAGATATCGCACTAACAATGCTTGTTCGAGACTCGTTCATGCACAAATGCAAAAACACTCCTGAAACATAATGCCTCCGGCCACTACGTTGGCGAAGGTATAAAAATGTAGCATATACAAGCTGCTCGCATTTTAGGCAGCTCATTAAAAGCAAGCATGTTGCAAATGGTTAGTGACATGAAGATCATGTTTCAGTGTCATCAAATGCACAAGACATTGTCCGTCCACCCATTGTCAAAGTCCACTGCAGTTAGAGACTGTATAGGCAAAGTCAGCTGGTGTGGTTGAAAGAATGTTTTAATCATCACAAGCAGTATGTGATGTTGTGCATATTACCTGTGGAGATGGACTGACTTCCTCAGCCACAGGTGAATTCTCATATAAATCAACGTATGCTCCAGTTAAGCATGGCTTCCCGGTCTCAACCACCTACCAAAAATATAAAAATACAGCACTGGCCACAAACACTGTCACAACTAACACTCAATGCTAATACAAGAAATAATCAATTTATAAGTGCCAAAAAACCACGTTTCTAATTTGCTATAATACAGTGTTTAAACGATGTTTCAAAAGTCCCACTAAAACACAAAATATCTGAGACAATTCAGGTAAGTAGTTCAGATAATGGATTCACAAACGGCAAAGAAAACAGCATCCTTGACAATCTAAGATAATATCTGCAAGAGGTGACAAAAACACTACTAAAGCAAAAACACAGGTTTAATGCAATGCAGCAATTTGTTTTGTTTTGCACCAATCACAAGATACACAAAGCTAGAAAACATTACATGACAACCGATGCACAGTCTATCCACGTTAGTAGACTAGCAATGAATGAGTAAAGCTTTACATGCTGCTAGACACGTTATGGGACAAATCGGAGATAAATCTTTGCCGACAACAAAAATCAATAGCAAAGAATTGAACTAACACAAAAACTAAATAACACTAATAGGCTACATTATGCATGCGTAAAAATGACACAAAATATTAACAAAAAAAATATGCAGACACAGGCTAACTAACAACAGAGAAGTATAACCTTTCATGGCATCCAGACAGAAAATGGATGGGGCCTACTTTACATCTGTACAGTTATGCATGGGGCACAGGTTAACAATACAGCATGTAATAACATTACAATGTGCGAAATGTGACTCACTTTGCACTGAATAAAAACTCGATTTTTCTCCTTCCACATGTCGGTCTGCAGCGTCTGTCCAGGAAGTACGGGATTAGAAAATCGAACCTTCATACAAAAACATCACACAATTATTATTGTCACACGCAAGAAAAACCCAGTCTATATAGTAACTAAAGTTAACAAGACGACATATTGCAGAAATTCACTAGCAATGGCTGTTGCTAGCAGTTACAGTCTTGAGTATTAATACATTATCTGCTTGACACATCTTAAAAACACCCACAGAAAGTTTCGTCTCCGACACTAATTTGCAGCTCAAGTCATAAAACGCAACTAAAGACAAGCTGACACCATTATGCCATGAACAGATAGTTTGCGGCTAAAACAAAAAAATAACATGCACAACTACAAAATGAAATACCTTGATTGCCTTAAACTTGCTAACATCATTGTCACAAAAATGCTTCAAGACGTGGCGTCCAGCGTAGCCGAATGAACACAAGCCATGCAGTATTGGTACAGAGAAACCTATACCACACACACAACAAGAGATCACGAGATGATATTAAACACAGGCTTGCATCTGAGACTCAACAGGCCAAGACAAACAAGAAAAGCCCAGCTAACACAAATGGAAATGCGCAACAGCGGTGCATGTTTAAAAGCCCAGTAAAACCAAATCTAAGTCAGTCGCTAGAGTACACCAGATGACCAGCGGCTAATTATCTATAAAGCTTTACTTGTACTCATCAGAGGGTGCGACCTGTCTCACTCAGCCAATACCATATCTGCTAAAAATCGCAAATTTTTCCCACCCCCCTCTCATTTAGCGCCCTTGCTGGGGGTGACCCCTTTTGAATTTATGGAACGGCTTTACGGATCCCAAAACTAGAGTCTTCCAGGCAGCAAATGGTGAAGATTGGGTGATCCTAGCTTGCATCATTTTTGACTGATCCATCCGTGTGATGGACGGATGGACAGACAGACAGAATTGCGATGGCTAAGACGTGCTACAGCAGTAGCTGCTGCTGCGCAGAAAAAGGGGTCTCAAGACATCTCAAGAACAAGACTCAAATGTTAAGAAATGCCAGAATGACTAGATATTTACATACAATGGGCCTTTATTACATTTGTCAAATGTACGTTACTTTTCACCAGTTGCAACAAATGCAATGAAAGACCTCACTATGCTGCATCATTATTGCTGTAATGTAAAGAGCAGAGTCATTTACTGATACTGATACTGACAAACTGACCACCAAGTGCAGAAAATGACGGGTCAATATGCAGTGGATTCCGGTCTCCTGACAATCGATAAAGAGCTGCCTAAAACACATCAACAGCCAAAAGTTGCTATCGGTATAATGTTATTGTCTGTCCAATGCAATGCAGTATAAAATCACCTGAGTGTCCGTGTGTCCGTGCGTCCAACTTTTCTTAAGCTCTCTTCCTTCCACCTTCCCCTTATCCTTCCCCTTCCCTTTCTTTTTCCTTTTTCCTTCCCCTTCCCCTTTCCTTTTTTCCCATTTCCCCTTCCCCATATTCCTTCCCCTTCCACTTTCCCTTTCCCATTCCCTTCCCTTTGTCCTTCCCCTTTCTCTTTCCTTTCCCCTTTCCCGTTCCCCATTTCCTTTCCTTCTCCTTCTCATTTTCTTTTTCCCTTTCCCCCTTTTCCTTCCCTTCCCCTTCTCCTTCCCTTTTCCTCTTCCCCTTTCTTTTCTCCTTCCCTTCTCCTTCCTTCCCCCTTCCCTTTACCATCACCTTCCCCTTTCCTTTCCTTTTCCCCTTCCAATTTCCCTTTCCCATTCCTCCTCCTCTCCTTTCCTTTTTCTCTTTCCCTTCTACCTTCTTCCTTTCCGTGTCCACGTCCGTGTGTCCAACATTTGAGTTGCCATATCTCCATAACGATGCCAGATAGACGCATGGTCACAATGGACCACCCATAGGAAGTAGACCACCGCGAGTCGAATGATCACGTGACTGATAATGTCACGTGACCTCAAAAGGTCAAGGTCGTGACCCCATTATCTCTGAGGCGCCATATCTACACAACAGTGTCAGATAGGCGCATGGTCACAATGGACCGCCCATAGGAAGTCGACCTCCCCGAGTCGAATGGTCATGTGACCAATGACGTCACGTGACCCCATATGTCAATTTCATGGCCCATTATCTCTGAGGCGCCATATCTCCATAACAGTGCAAGATAGACACATGGTGACGATGGACCATTTATAGTAAAGCTCTGGTGACAAATTGAATGGTCTCGTGACTGACAACGTTAATTGTTCGGTTATAATAATAGCGAAGGATGACAGTAACATTGTTGCTGTACAATTTAAAATTAACCTTAAACTATCGAAATGCATTGGACAGACTCTGTTTCGTGTGAACATTATCTTGTTTCTGTTATTATTATTAAGCGGCATTGCTAAAATAATCACAACGTCGGCTACTGTAACAGACGTTACCAAAGCATGGTCTGACTGCATGTGTATTCTCACTCAAGCACACTGCAAAAGACACTGGATAAAATGAGATAACATTTGAGTGAGACACTCTAACAAGATGACAATACTAGCATCACTTCCAATGCCAGCACTTTCTTATGTAATTCATTTGCAAATATTTAGCTTTCACACCCATAAAACGCAGCACATATAACAGTATATCGAGGGCAGAATGACCAAACATCATATCTACAGTGGTCCATGGCAAAACGTCCTAACTACAAACCACAAAGTTCTTCAAAACGCTATATAAATATTTATTTCAGTAGAAAATGAAATACTGCAAACAAATCTGGATGTTATTTTGTTAACAAACTTTGCAAGAACATTAAAACACCCCGAAAAATCTTTTTAAAATGCAATGCATAGAAAGTTGTCTTCAACCTTCTTGAAATGTCGTCAATATGTGTCAAAGCATTACGGACCTGATCGATGTTAGTTTGTTCCTGCACTGATACATCGGGTGGACGCTGTGGTGCATCTACCGGTACAATGCTTTTGTCTGAAGTGCGTGGACCTCCAAAGCCGCCAGCCTGCTGGACGAATAATGTCAACTGGTTGAATGCCACACGCTCTCCCTTTGCATTACTTGTGTCAACTGCACACAGACAATTCAGTTGACTGCTGATGCTCTCACCATTACTGTCACAGAAAACCTATTTGTAACTATCATTTATGATTAATGTCTACAGCAAACCATCTCTAATTACATTCAACAATAATTATCAATTTCAAAGAGCTCTGTGTTTTTTTGCCAGCCTGTGTCTATTGTATCAGTTTCATGAGGCTCACTGAACTGTCTGAAACTTGAGTACGATACCATTAATTATAATGACAGCTCCTGAGCCTTTGTCCAGAATATCCGCGATGTATGCTGATGAAATAAAAGTGTCGCTGGCAGCCAGCGCCTTGAAGACTTCAGTGTACTGCTCTCCATGCAAAAGCTGCTCACATAATCAAACACCTTTATTAGCAAAATCTGTGCCCCCACTAAGCAACTCGACAGCTATGTTCTCCATACATTATATGGTACTACCACAGCATATCAGAAACCATGTTACTTCATCTGCAATGATAATCTGAACAAAAACGTCAGATTACAACAATTTTTGGTACTCATACCATTGAGACTAAAGGTCCTCAAAAGGGGTTACATTTTCCCATGTATCAAATCGAAAATCCACACACACATGGTGAATAGCAAAAAAACAAAGCTAAACATGCGAAAAAGCAATTAAAATTCAGACATTAATTAGAAATGCTGGCAAAATGATTCAAGCACTTTTGAAAAATGGTTGAACCAAAAAATGCACAGTAAATTTAAAGTAAACTGCAAAACTAAATGGCAAATCAGGCAAATACTTAAAAAGCCCCATACCATAGCTGGATCGAAGTGGAATCCCTGAATGTTACCAGACAGCAGACTGGGGAGGGCTCCCACCGTAGCAGGGATGACTGCATACGTAGGCAGCACTGCAAACTTGTCATTTCCTTCATAGAGAAATCTCAGATGATCATCATCCTGTCTAGAAACTCCCACTATCACAACATCAACAGAATGCTTGCTATGTGAGTTCTACTGTCACAGAATCATTAGCTTGATGGCATAATGGTTAGAACTCAGCCTTCCGTTACTCCAGAATAGGCAAATCAAGTACCGGACTGCCTGGCTGGGGTTAAAACAGGTCACATTCCCATATGGCAGGTGATGGCTCTGTAGCTTTGAAATGGTTTTCTCGCAACCTTTAACCTTTAGCCTTCATATTAACCCATGTAATCAGACTGTTTTTGGACTGATTCTGTGACTGTTTGTGTGTTTTACCTACTTCTCTCCGTTAAACAGTACTCCCTATCTATTGAGCTAACGCGCAATAGTGAGAAGATAAAAAATAGAAAAAAAGAGACACTTAATTATCCAAACTTATATCACATAACACACAGCACACATAACACACAGCTAAAACTGACAGTCACATATGAATACATGCTCTAACAGCAAACTGGTCCTCGTTCTAAAACAGCACATCACCTTGTCGGTATTCAAGCGCTCTTGCAAACAGTTATAATGAAAAACGGTGAATTTCACAAATTTGAGCCTCACTTTGATCTTCATTCTATACGGCAAGTTCCCAATTTTGCTAAAATGCCTACGGTATCTATTTCAGGAAAAGAGATACAAAAGCTAATTTTCAATAGTTAAACAGAAACAGTACTGCAAACTGTGAAAAGTTATCACAAATAAACAAAAAATATCTTTCATGTTTCTTGATAATTCACACATGCACTGATCTTAAAAAATACATAGATGGAATAAATGATGCAAACCTCCCAGAGCATAAAGTATAACATCACGATCACTGTAGGTAAATGACTTTTCAGGCAACTGCAAACCAACTGCTTTCTCCTATCAACAATAAAACACTCGCATCATATTAATCAAAGTCCCAATAAGCAATGACGCCAACAGCAAATTTTTATAATAATAAATAATACAGGCCTCAGCACAGCTTTGGTCCCATAAGCAAATGTGAAAAATTCATGTCTAACTCTGAACTAACTATATCATAGTTTTTTTGCTGACTGCAATGACAAAAATGTTTACATTTTAAGCATGCATATAGACATCATTCGGAAGTGTCAATATTTTATCAACTTCTTCAATCAGAAATCGTAATAAGAAGAACATCAAAGTTTACCAAACTCAATGACTCGTGCTAAAAGCAAAAAGTGAGATCAACCACAACAGAACATCTTCAAAGATACAGTCAACAGCTTCAGAAGCATATATAAATAAAGTGAGAAAAATTAGAAACAAAGAACAGAAAAATATTTATTTTGTCAAACAAATAACGAACTAACGATAGCACAATAAGAATTAACCATGGCAAGCTACACTGAAAGGCCTAAACCAGCCCACCTTTAGCAAATAAACCAATTGCAATACTGATACAAAATGCTACATCAAAAAAAATCAATACATGCCCAGGACGTTGTAGCTGAACTGGTATGATTTGCTTCTACATCTTTCTTATCCAACTCTAGCACCAACGGCCACCACTCGGCACTCGCTTCTGTCAACAGATGACAATGCTGCTTGAAACTCAGTGCTACAGTAATTAGCTTTGTTTGTTGTTACAAAAATAGCATGAACAGTACTTTAACGCTACAGTGTCGACTTCAACGTCTCTGCTTGTCAAAATAACTCTCAATTTTTCTCAAATATTCGAGCTTCCAGCGACACTGAAAACCTTACAAATCTAACCAGTTAATATTATAACCTTAGAATATGTGACGTGTTAATCACTGTTGACAAAATATGTCACAATGTTCCAGAGATAAGTTGCACTCAAGACCTCATAATAACCCTCAATCTTGAGAACCTAATCAGATTATCTTGTGCCATTTCCAGATCATCACCCAAAATTTGGCAAAATTCCCTTTCCTCTATTACACATTACAATACTCGGCTCAGATGCACTGACAAATATTCACATGCTACTGGATACAGCGTACAAAACACGCAATAATACCAACATGTATCAGAAGTTAAGACACTAACGGCGCGTTGCACCAACGTCGTTCAACTTTGAACCCGGGTCAAATCTGAATTTGATCCTAGTTCAGCTGTAAATTGTGTTGCACCAAAGCGGATCAAGTGTTTATCTCCATTCAATTCTGAACTGTCATCTGACCACCAATCAAATTTTGATCTCGGTTCAACCTGCGGTTACGGATGCGCACTAAGCAATAAATATTTTCCGTGATACGATTGCTGCAAAAATTGTCCGATTCAAATCTTATCCTGTCCAAAAACTTCCTCATATCGAATTATAAGACTTTTAATGCAGTTATACTGATGATCTGGATATGTTGGATTTCTACTATATTCGTTTTATGTTCTCTTTGTGCTGGATAAATTAACAAACAGACCAATAAATTGCATTTTTCGGTGGCGATGTCTCGCTGCTGCAGTAAACATACGATCAAACCCTAACTACAGCAACAAAAACTCACTCGTATCAATTTATAAGACGTTAAATTCAATTATACTAGTGATCTAAATATGTTACATTTGTGCTATATCTGTCTCCTGTGGTCTATTTGCTGGATAAATTAATAAATGGATAAATAAACTTTATCAATGCAACTGTTGATGCGAAAATCATGTAGTAACTTCACAGAAACTTAAAATTCAAACAAATTACGACCAATCTGTACTGGACTGTTTCGTAAGCATTGCATGTGACTGTGACATCATTGTAGTTGGCCTGTAGGCCGAGCATGGTTGACCTTGCAGCGTCATCCACGGTATAACCACAACCGTTCAACTGAATGAGATCAGCTGATCCGAGTTCAACTTGGTGCAACGTAATTCAGTGTGAACTTGGTTCAACTTTTGATCTAGGTGCAGCTGAACCAAGATCATAAATGAAGTTGGTGCAATGCGCCCTAAAACAGTTATAACAATAATAACACAGTGACACTATATTAATGTGCTTGTCCTAATAATGCTTTTACAGCTACATTACAATAAAAGTTTCTGCTGATTTCATCCCCATAACAGCCACAGAAAAAGAACAAAAAGAACAGCAATGATTTACAAGGCTGCAACCAACAATTATTTTATTAACATACCTTCGGTACTGGCAGGATATGTTGCACAAGTAAAGTCTGTGATCCTGTCCCAGTTATCTCGTACTACATCACACACAGTAGACATCCGAAGCATCATAAAATAAGCAAACAACAAAACCATAATATCATAAAAAGTGACTAAAAACTACTCCACCAAAAATACTAGAATTATAATGTATAATTTGCCTTTTTTTGACTATAGAAGTATCGTAGAATAAACGTTGGTTAGTACCATCTTCCGGTGTCAAGTCGACATTTTTCTTTCGCAGCATCACTCCTGGCGCCCTCTGCCAGCGCACTGCAACATTACGGCACCATTAATAATCATGGCCAACAAACATATCAATAAACGCCTGCAAGAAAAATTAACACACAAAGTTGTGACATCAAAGTAGTGGCAATACAGTACAAATTAAAGTTTCCATCTTTGGATGAACAGCAATGACGTTACTGGATAATGAATACTGACAATACAGCGGTTCGATTGATAAACTGTAAGTATGTGACAGAATCTCTACACTGGTGAGTGTCACAAGTAGACACAAAATTATTGCTAGGCTTATGATTAAGTGAGTGAGTATAGGTGGGTGCTTATAGCTGGCATAAATCTATTAAAGTCATATTGTGCCAAATGATGATGGTCACAGTGAGTGAGTGAGTAGGGTTTAACGTCCTGCCTGACACAGTATAGGTCATTTCAGGAATGACCTTTTTCAGGCAAAATTGCACATACACATAATAAAGGAACAAAAAGTTCAACCTTTACAATATTTTTACCATGGTGAAACACAAAACACAAAAAAAACCTAAACCTAAAACTGTAAGAACTGCCGATTATAATTGTGCATATACATGGTGTTTCATAAAAAGAACCCCTTTTTCTTTCCTTCATAATTCACTTAAATTATAATGAATTTGTACGAAATTTTTACCAGTTGTAGCTGAAAAAATACCAATTCAAAATTCTTCAACAAAATATGACTGTTGATTTAATATTCTTTGCTAGTCGGGATGTAACGATGATGTTATAACGTGTCGCGAGTACAAGCTTGCTTGTCTCAACTGGTGTGTCAATTGCTACCCTGCTTCGATGTTGAAATTTATCTGGTTCGCTGATGAAAAAATGTTCATCATGTCAGCACTAAGCAACATGGGGGCTTGAAATCAGGTGTCTCACGAGCTAGCAACTCAACTATCTCGCAATCTCTGTGCTGGTGCACTGTCTTGCTGGAAGCTGGAATCAGCAGCAAAAGTCAAGCTATCCCCACAAATGTGTGAAAGCGATTGTTTTGGGCAATTTTTGTGGCTGCAGTGGTAAAACTTCAGCAATTTGCCATCAGTGAACCAGATAAGTTTACCATCGAAGCAAAGAAGCTATTCAGCAACTGACAGCACCAGATGAAATGATCAAGCTTGTACTCATAATGCATTACGACGTCAGTATTACATTAAGCAAAGAATATTTAATCAACAGCCATATTTTGCTACAAAATTTTGGATTAGCATTTTATTCAGCTGCAACTGCTAAAAAATTTTGTGAAAATTGATCATTATTTGACTGAATTATGAAAGAAAGAAAAAAGGTCCCCTTTTTATGAAACACTATATAATGGTAATGGCAGTTCTAATAATCTTCCCTGTTATCCTCCAGACAGTCATTAATTTCAGAATGCTGTCTATTGGAGGGCAAGGGGGATGATGGTCATAATCTGCTAACCTTTGCACATCCTGCTAGATGGCAAAAAAGCACACTTGCTCATTGTGTGGCTTAGTGTCCAGTAGCATATAGACTAGATGCTGCTTTTTGTATAATTTGCTAAACATATTTTGTTTTCTTTTTCTTTTTAAAACATAATTATTTGTAAAGCTCAAAGTTTGAGTTGACATTTATTTGAATACTGAAGCAAACTCACAGCCATCATAATGAGAGCAGACACTTGTTCATTAGAACAAGTTGTCAGGCTGTTTATAACATCAAATAAAAAAAATCTTATCTGTTATAATATTAATGACTGCAGTATAGAGTATACTGTTGAGAATGCTTACACCGAGCCATCCAGCCGCCGCCACACTCAAACAGTTGGCCGGTGACATTGCAGTCCTCATGACACAGCCACAGGATCAGTGGAGCCACGTGTTCAGGCTGCATTCCACCCATCATACCTGCACATAGCATCAATGCTGCTGCTCATTTCAACAGCACACAACAATCAACTAAACCATGATCCTAGAACATATCATGTCGAGAAATCCGGGATGAAACACGTGGGCAGATGCCCGGAAAACTGTCCAAAATTGGGGTAAAACCACCTGAAAACCCGTTAAAATCCTGCCCAAAACTTAATACAATTTTAGTTTCTTGTTTTACAAATAATAAAATATTTGGTTATGGCTGATTTTTTAAAACATTTAAACCCAAAAATTTGCAAATTTAATAATAAAATCAACGATAAAAATAGCGTACTCACACTTATTTGATGTGGAGAGTATCTACTCAACAGTGCTCGTTCTAATAACTTAAAACCAGTAAAAATATGATAACCTACCACGTAGGGCCTTTTTACAAAACACGGCTTAACCTGAAGAACTTTGAAATCCAAAAAAACACTGGTTAGGCGTTTAAAAAACGCCTTTGCAACGCTGCAAGAAATATGACGGATGCACAAACTACCAACAATGCCAGTAATAATGACGAGACCTCAAAACCATCGTATTGGTCTCAGACCTGTAGTCACTAGAACCTCCAATTCATTCTATGGATCGATCTGACTCGTTCTTAACATATGGTGCTACACTTTATTAACAGTCTATCGAATGACTGATGCAATCAACTGACTGATCACTATCACACACTTGGTCTGAATCTTGTTTCATCAGTGAAAGTTAATTACCTTAAGAATAATGAGCTACTCAAGCTAAAACTTTAACTAAACTGCTCAAGAACGGCCACATTCTACTCAGAAATACCGCCACAAACTGTGAATCAACTGAGTGCTATTATTGTTGAGGCACAGAATTTTCAGAAGTGGTCTTATTGAGATCTTGAGTTTTTAGTCTTGGTATCAACCTTGTGTCTTGGTCCTGAAATAGCATCACTGCCCAATGTGGGCCAATAATACACACATGAAAACCTGCAAGGAATAAAAAGCAAACAGCAGGACAACATCAAACAATGACAGACAAATACATACTGCTGGCTGCAATCGTTTGCAACATTCGTGACACAGCTGTCGGTGCAACCACATTGACAAAGATATTGTCCTTTCTGCCTTCAACGGCGAGAGTATTCGTCAGCCCAACAACTCCCATCTTTGCAGCACTATAGTTAGCCTGACCGAAGTTGCCATATATACCAGATGACGAGCTGATATTGACAATTCTAAACAAAACAGCATGATCATACAATTGAGCTGTAAAATGTGACAAAGTCTTACGCTAAGTTGCACAAACTAGGCTACAATAAGCCAAATACACATGCAGGTGATAACACAGATTTCAAAATGCAAGTTTGTCTGGCACCAACAAATAGTTGATAAGCTACATATGCCATAGAGCATGTGAAATTAGCCAGATGGCTACTAAATCTAGTGATATGCTGATACAAAAAAAACACACATGCTTGAATTGATTTGGTTTAGCTGTCTCCATCCAGCTCTATTTGTCTTGTGCTGCCACATCTTTCGGCTACACTCAAAACTTCGTGTCTGCATTTCATGTTCAATGTATCATTTAATCACCGACTTCCTCTGTGTCCTTGCAGTGTCTAATGTGTTTTGCTTGTTGGCAATACAGTCATCTTAACATCCCAACGTGTGTAATGTGTACGAATAAAGTCTATTTTATTCTCCTCAGCTGGTCCAGCAATAGCTCCCAATTTTTTTTCTCTGGTAACCGTTTCTTCAATATTTCGTCATTTTTGCACTATGTAATATCGTTATTAACACTGAAGATCACCGCTATTGCTGCAATTAAAAACAATTAATCATTTTCACAGCAATATACTCAATAAAACACAAAACTATTTCAATTAATTAAACCAAAGAGCTGTACTGATACAGAAGAAACTCCCACAAAAGTATCAACAGTATTCAAAAACAAGTTTACCGTCCATATTTCTGTTTCTTCATGTGTGGCCAAGCAGCTCGTGTTATGAGAAATGCCGATCTCAAGTGAATTCGCTGAACAATATCTGCAACAGAGTTCACTAAACTGTCTCAATGTCACTCACTACTCTAGGTCTTAACTGTAGATAAGTGCTAGGTAGCTGCTGCTCTTATTACTCTCACTGACAATGCACATAACTAAGTACCATTTTCAGCCTCTGCTTACATGGCTTACGTTTCCAGATTCACCCAAGTTAATTCCCATAAGACAACAATATGAAAATTGCTGTGCAGGTAGTTTTTACAGCAAACAGCTCAACAAAACACTGAGAGATGAGCGTAAGTGCTGCTGACGGGAGACCGCATGAGCTGCTACCCACCACAATGGACCAGTAAACAGCTCCATGATGGCTAGATGGGCTGCCTTGTCAATAAATATCAGGGCAGCACCTGTATTATCACATTGAAAATGTTCCCAGTGAACTAGAAACCCTGTTTGTAGTAGCACATACTTCATGCAGGACGAACGCTTATCTTGTCGGTCAAACAACAACATCAAAGGATTAAGTGCAACAACTATCGAATAAGAATTATTGGATGCAATAAATTATGCTCTAACGTATATCTTAACTTTGTAAATAAGCCAAAACTTTGCAACTACTGTTTAGATACTTTTGGTGAAACAACATCTGGGCAGGCACCTTTACCCTGAAGTTACTAAAAACACAGAAATCTCAAGAAAAAATGCACGATAAAACAAAAACAAGTAATCTCAGCAAAGCTCACATGATGTGCAATAGCAGCGGTCCAGCCATTTGGGCAATCAATGTAGGATTATAGCAATAAGATATTAATGCATCTTGAAAGAGCACTTAAATTTGAAGCCTCTGTGTGAAGGACTCCTTGAATTTAAGAAATCAAAACTCAGATTCTTAAAAATGTACATTCTATGCTAAAATGTCATACACAGGTTGTCCAGGTCCATCTACAGCCATATTGGCACAATTCACTCCTAAAATGTGTGTCGCAGCTGGAAATTGCAAAAAAAATCACTAAAACCCCTATTTTGGGGGTTCAAGATCATTCAAGCTCATCGACGTTGACAGCAATATAAAGTCTGTCACTATTGCTTGTTATGATAGGCAGCATGTATGTACCTATCTGCAATGGTTTTCACGCTGTACAAGATAATTGCGGTAAAATAAAAATTTTTTAAAGGGGTAGCCATCTTTGACGCCCGCTCGGGACTTGAACTGCCAAAAAAATCTACGTTTAATGCTGAAAATTTCATACACAGGTTGTCTTGGTCTATCTCCAGCCATTTCGTCACAATTCAGTGTTGAAATGTGAGCTGCATCCAAAAATTGCGAAAAATTCACTAGAACCCCTTTTGGGGGTTCAAGGTTATTCAAGGTCATCGATGTTAATAAATCTAAAATGCCTGTCACCAGTGCTTGTTATATGATAAGCAGCATATCTGTACTGGTGATTGCAATCCCAGAATTGAATTTCAATCCCGGGATCCGGGATTGAGAAATTTGCAATCCCGGGATCACGTTTTGGGATTAGGCTCACAGATTGGTCGTCCTTTTAATATCCTTTATTGACTTATTTCATGCATATGATGCAGTATAAAGGCCCATACGGAAGGTATATCCGAACTGCAGGGAGTGATAATGACTGTTAGAATATGAATTACAGTACACAGCAAAGAGTGGAACTCTAGCGCACATAAATAATTTATTCACCAGATGGCTAAAATTCTTATTTCTATCATTTAACATGCGAAAAAGTATGATTTTAACTAATTTTGTAATCCTGTAATCCCGGGATTGAGACGCCGCCAATGCCGGGATTCGGAATTGGCGAAAACGGCCGGGATCCCGAGATTCGAGATTGCAATTGCTAATCTGTACCTATCTGCAACTGTTTTCACACTATACGAGCCAATAACAGCAAAATAACGTCCTTTTAGGGGGTACCCCTCTTTGATGCCCTCGTTTGAGGGGAACCCCCGCACCCAAAGGCACAAAATTTTGTCACAAAAAACTAGAGACCTCGAGGGAGCGTACGGTGAAAATTTTGTGATTTTAGCTTGCACCGTTTTGATACAGTGCCAGGGTGTGACGAATGGACGGATGCCCAGACGATGGCTAAGACGTGCGAAGCATTCTGCTATCGCGCGCAATCACAAATGGTAGACTGGCAAATAAATTTACCTGCATGCAACAGAAACAACAAACAAAAGCAAAGGTTAATTAACAATGCAGTCATTACCAAAGTCCATGTCAGTAATACGAGCAAATGACCTATCCCTGATGATGCCAGCATTGTTCACTATAGCATCTGTAATGTCATTAAACAAACATAACTGACTGCCCTGTCTGCAACATGACAGCTATGAATATGAAACTCAAAATACATAGTTTAATCCAATGAACAACTTGAACAACTTACAAAATACAAAGCATCTGAAATTTTAAGATCATGACCCTGACACTCTGGGGTCACATGAAAATGTGCACATTGCGTAAATGTTTGATTTACAATAGACTTAAAGCATTTCAGTATTCCATCTACAGGGTGCGGCAAAAAAAAGTGGACCCCTAAAGTTTTTCACTGTTTTCTCAGCAACCGTTTGGAATTTTAATTTGAAATTTTACGGATTTATTTATTAAAAGCTTCTACATTTAACTGCCAAGTAAAAATGTGATCCTGTTGAAAACGACGAAGTTACAGACTTTTTAACATGACTGCCTACCAATTTTTCAGCATTCAAAAATGTTCCGGCTACAACACCAGTTTAATAACATTGTTGAAACAACACAGTTAAATAATGATCAGATGCCAGAATTCCATTGTCACTGTGAATGTTCAAAGTGTTCACTGCCAGCACCAAGCTACAACACCAGCCTCCAGTCGCCTTATTTGAGAAATCTTTTACAGCCTTTTCAATCGGTCCCTGTGGCAGGTTGCCCCAGATAACCTGAAGCACTTCCTTGAGTTCGGCGATTGTTTTTGGCTCTGTTTTAAGCTTGCGGTAAGCCTCCAACATTGCACCCGATACGAGATAGTCCATTCAGTTTATATTCGATGAATTTGGAGGCCAAATGTCTTTTATGATGATATCTGGACAGCTGGCCCGCAGCCAGTTCTGTGCGCTGCGCAGTGGTGCACGCTGTGTGTGCTGACGCGCCATCCTGCTGGAAGATGAATCCGGTGGACAGCCGGAGATTGCTCTAAAGGAACAATAATTTAGTGATAATTTATAAACAATATAAATTACTGTTTATCAAAACGTCACTGTGATGCTATCGGCAGTAATGTGTAACCAGTTTTTGAAAATTAAAAAACATTTTTAGCTTGAAAGGTTTTTATAGCTGAAAAATTGGTAGGCAGTTATGTTAGATTGTCTATAACTTCATCAGTTTTCAACAGAATCACATTTTACTTAGCAATCAGATGTAGAAGATTTCACTAAATAAAGCTGTAAAATTTCATATTAAAATCCCAAACAGTTGCTGAGAAAACGGCGAAAAACTTTATGGGTCCACTTTTTTGCCGCACCCTGTACAACAGCTGCTGAGACACAATGCTTATGTTACTAAACATCAGCATAAGTTATAGGGCCAGATTACTATTATGGTCAAATGTTAACCTTGCATGCACACTGTGGGCACAACAAATGAAAGACTAGAAATATGGGGCAGAGCCCAATGTGAGGCCGCCTGGCACCATAATTCCGATGAGGAGTTAATTCAGGGGGGTGAAATTTACCTAGTAGCAAAGTCACGCAACCCGAAGTCAAATGCAGTTCGATCAATTTTGGTCCACTAATTACAGAGATTTAGAAGTGCAATTATACCCCAAAAATCAAATTTTTCGGAATGCTATATTTTGGCCAAAGTTCACCAAACTTTTTTCGTTGAATGTGGGAGGAAACGCTGTAGTGTACCAGGTTTTCAGATTTGAAAAATCTCTATTCATTTCAGAGATATTTGCGCTCAAAGTGGAAAGGTGTCCGAAATCGCACCAAATTTAGCATGTTTTTCGCCCCCCCAAATTTTTTTGGAAAACAGACCCCAGACCCCAAACTTTTGGACTGGCATTTATAAATTGAACACGTTTCCGAACACGCGGCAAAATTTCGCGGAGATTGGCTCACGGACCTCGCAGATCTCGCGATGAAAAAAAAGAAGAAAAACTGTTGTAAAACATAAGGTCTTCCGGGAACTACCATTCCGAGCGGCCCAAAAACTGAGAAGACAGGTCACATTTTGATGCCTAATAAATTCAATCTTTTTTGAGAACCAAATGATACTGCCAAAAACTATCAAACTCAAAATGTTAAAATAGATAGTTCAGCAGATACAAATGCCACTGTTGCTGATGAATGACAATCATAATAACATTAACTAAAGAATATTAAACATTAAAGCCAGCAAACGTATGTTATAGCTTGTGCAATATGATCCTTAAATAAACATAAGTGTGCAGTGTCAAAGCACACCAGTTAAGTCACCTGGCAGCAAACACTTAGCTAAAAGACAACTCAACCTATGGGTGGGACTGACATGACCATATCAATCATGCATAAGAAATGCTGCCAAATATGTAAAAATGCTCACCAATTCGACCAAACTTATCAAGCGTAGCATTAACAATCTTTTCTCCTTCTTCAACAGAATCTGCCATATGCATTATGCACACGTTCAATGCAACTGACAGATGTACAAAAATGTACACTAGGGTGCCAATGAAAAATGAATATTTCAATTTCAACCTCTTACCCTTTCACACTATTCCTTCTGGCAAGATGTTTAACTACAATAAAAATCATTACTATAAAATATACATTTACCACTTGCTCAACACCTGTGCATTTATAGTGCATTAACTGCATAGCGCTTAATAGTGCAGAATGGGTGGCAAACTTAGACTTAACTGCTGTTTTAAGCCAATACTGTATATCAAAATGCTACATAGTGCTGCAGCTTGTACAGAAGTACAGAAAAAAATAGTTTCTCATTATTTGCAAATTTACTAGTTGTTGTTTATTGGCCACTTGTATGGATGGTGACTGGTGAATTCTTCTGAGAGCTCAGTGTGCTCAGAGACAGTTTGGAAGCTGTTCTGAGCTGATGGCAGCATCTTCTGTAGTAACTGACTTTCATGTGTTGTCTTAGCCCTTCTTCATCAAAGCAGAAGCTACATCATCAAAGAAAACCAAGCCAATCAGAAGCTCACTTGGCTACCACAAGCGATATCACTGTTTTGCACTGATTTTCCTATGTTAAAGCTGTTGCAACAACGTTTGCAAATCTTGTTGTAGAACAGATGCTGTAGATAAACAAATAAAATGACTATAACAAACAGTGTTTGAAATGCTGGTGAAGCTATAAGTTCGTGGATGTCTGTATGTCAGAACCACCAACTGCTTTGTAACTTTCTGCTGCAGCAAAACACATGTTTCTGCTTTGCTTTCTGTCAGTGGTTGTGAAATGCCAGAGATTAACTTGTTCTGTGAAACTGCAGTCTTCCAAGTTTCAGTGTACCGTGCACAAGCCTACCAAGTCATCTGCATTAGGCCTAAATGACACTCGCAATTTAACCTTGTCACACCATATAGTCAATTATCGCCCGCCGTTGATGAATGTGTCCCATTTTGTTCTCAATTTGCCTTTATTGTTTAGTCTGCACTAATTTGGTCAGTTGATTCTCAGCAAACTAATCATAACTGTTGTCACCAGATGTCACATTTTGAGGCTAAAATGCACTAACTTTGATTTCAGCCAGGACTCCACTCTAAACCTTGCTGGCAAAGCTCACAGTGCTCCCCTGGACTTTATAGCCAGATTTAAAATGTCCTACTTCTATGCAAGGTCAGGTCAGTCAGGTCAGGTAGTCGCGTAGTCGTTGGACCGTAGCGTCGCTCTTCCACTGTGACCACGCCTGATAGCCAGCTTCCATTGATCAGCAGGTGGGCGGTTGTTGTCTCTTCAGAGCTGGTCTATCCATCTGCCACGCTGACAACTGGGACGACGTTTCCATGTAGGGTCTGGAAGGCGTCCCTGAGACAACCTGACGCAATTGTGGAGTGCCTTGTGAGCTGGTACTTCATCGCCGTGTCTCGCTAGGTATCCAAAGATGGCTGAGCGACGACAACAGATGGTGGTAGATAGGGAAGGGAGACCAGTGCGAGCGGCAATCTCTTCGTTCCGCACGAACTGATGCCATGATATACCTAGGATGCAGCGCTGGCATTTCATGTGGAATGCATCTAGTGTTTTGCTGTCTACCACAGTTAGGGTCCAAGTTTCGGATGCGAGGGAGGGAAATAAAATAAAAAAGAGAGGGGAAGGAAGGGAGGGAAAAGAAAGGAGGGAATGGCAGGAGAGAAAAAAGAAAAAAGAGGGAAAAGGAGAGATTATTACTTGCACAGGTGGTATGATACCTTAGCATCCCTGTGTGCACTGCTACTGCCTTTGCTTTGCCAGTGCCACTAGGAACAGCTACTAATCAACTTCTAGCAATAAATAAATCTTTAATAGATAGGTAAAACATGTTGTATTTTGCAAATAAACCAAAAGGAGGCCATTATTAGTTTCTTAATTCAAGGTACTTTTATATTCATTATTTTGCTTAAATGCATACAGTTGAGCTTCTTTGAGCAACCTCTAAATAACAAGTTAAATTAAAACATAAACCATTTCCTAGATCCTTATAGCAAAAGGAACAAATACAGGGGGTAAGACTTTGAAAAAAGCTATTTTCATTTTTGCCATGCTTTTCATTGGCACCCTAATGTACATTGACACCCAATGCTGAAGCAAACATGCACACATGTTGCTATACAGTAAATATTCACGATTACTGTACATTAGTTGACAACAAGTTGTACACAATACACATAAAATGACAAAAAAACTAAATTTAAAACAAAAGAGAACTGCCCAGAAAATTTTCACTTCTCTGCCGACTGAGCATGTAATCATCAGTCTTTGATAAAAAAAGCCTGGGAAAAAAAAACAAAAAAACAGCATGCATATGTGTGCATGCATTTACTTACATATTCCAGGTATCATAAACTGACAGTCTATCTTCAAAATTAGCATATATCACTGACAAATTGCTATAGCTACAAAAGCAGGCCATTCACTCATGAACTGTTCATCTGCCAATCACATGCAGTAAACAGTGGCATAGCCAGAAACGTGTATTGGAGGGCCTTGTCTCCCTTCTACTTCTTTCACTTTCATCTCCTTCCCTTCCATTCCCTCTCCTCCCTTCCCCTTTCCTCATATACTTCTCTTCCCTTGTTCCTCCCCTTAAAAGTAGGACCCCTAAATTCCAGCTAGGAAGTCTGGGAGAGTGCTATGAGCTCCCCAAGCAGATCTGGTGCGAAGCCCCTGCCAAAATCCAATTTGACGTAGCTTCAAAATGTGACAGATGGAGGGAACAATTTTAATTATTCTCCTGAGTCCCTTATATCTATTTTTAACAAAAATTTTAGATTAGGGGAACCTGGGCCCAATCTTGTTGTCTATGCCACCAGGAGTAAAACATGGGTTTTGGCAGACAAATAACTACAATACATAAAATAGCTTGCACAGCACAGTGACACAGACCATAATTTGCAACAGCTGTTCCACCTTTAGAACATATCTCTTCAACAACTAGATCAGCAGGTTGTGAACTCTGGCCACCTCCTTTTATGTCACCACCGAGATCATTAACTGCGCACAGTAAATAGCACAAACTTCAGGAACAACACGTATACTAATAGCTAAAAGGATAACTGATACCACTGCAACTAATGAAACCACTTTATGAGCTGGCTGAAAACAGACAACAAACAACAAAACATAGCACAATCCTGTCAAAATATTTCACTAAAATAAGTGACAAAAAATTAGGGTTGTTAACAGTTAACCGATTAACCGGCTAACCAGTCCTGAATGCAAGAACGGTGCTGAAACTGCCAGTCTGGTTAACCATTAACCACATAATAATAGGCAAGACACGCGGCGCCATGACTCTTCTCGCCTGCTCTGTGGGTGTTATCAGCTGTGATCAAAGCCTGCGGCACTGCATGCTCTGGGTGAGGAGGGAGGGTGAGGCTTGGCATACATGTGTTTGAATGAATGAATGAATGAATAAATGGTGAGTTGCTAATTAGTGCCAGACAGCAGCACTGGTGATGCAATGGGTGAGATGGCGTGGGCCATTACACAATAGTTAATTATTGCAACAGTGGCAAGCAACACAGATAAGTGCAGGCGGTATAGCATAGTCACTGTGGCGCTGCTATCAACAACCCAACAACCGACGTAATGACGTGCAGCATGAAGGGAGCGTGCACATATAAGTAGAGCTTACTTGTTTGTAGGCCTAATATCGTTCACTGTGATGGACCCAGACTGAATGACCAACCTGACCGCGTGTGTGTGTTTCTGCATGTGTTGTTCTTGTTTGACCTCCCTCTCCGACTCTTTGTCCCTGTTTCTGTCTGTCTGCCTAACTCTGTCTATGCACGATGAACCTCAAGACCATCGAGCTCACTGGCCTGCCCAGCCATGTCAATCGCTGACCGAGGGAAAGTGTTGACCCTGGACGGAGGCTCCTCATAATCACCCACGCCACACCTTTCAAGCATGCCTTGCCCTCTCCTTGCCTCAGATTCGGCCACTGGCTGACATTGTGTACTTTAAATATGCACCTACTTACTTTCTTACTTACTCTCCTCCCCTCCCCTCCAACCAGCACTCAGTGGACAACTGAGCACCTGTGCTTCACTTTGCATGCCTGGCCCATCGGCGGGTCAGCAGGCCTTGCCTGATCAGGCAGACTATGACTTTCAATCAGGGATTAGCAAACATGATGCAGCACCCATCAATAAGTGCGTACAACTATGGCTAACCAGTCCTTTCCCTCACGGTTAATCAGTTAAAATGATCGGGCGATCTCAACAACCTTACAAAAAATTTAGGCTAGACAACACCACAGCACTCTAACAAGTTAAATATAACCAGACATGACAGGTCTAACCATCAGCTATGCATGGTGAGGCAAAAAAGCCATGATAGATGCAGTGAATTTCAGAAGTTATTTAAGCTGTAATAAATACACTAGTTTAATCTTTTTTCTAGAGTATCAAGTTACCCTGAACATCTAAATACATTATCATGCAATAGACACACTACAAGTGAAGACTTGGCCTTAATTTACTGCCTACCAACAACTTTTGCTCCACGAGCTCCAAATGCCAAAGCATATGCTCTACCAAGTCCTACAACATGCAGACAATGCACAACTGTGACACGAAAGATCATGCAATAAACTCATAACGTACTTAGTAAAACTAAAGAAATATTTTAAATAACAAAACATATATTATCATTTCAGTACACAGTAACAGCATCGGTAGCCAATCAGCATAAATGTACTTCAACATACATTGTGTAACAACTGGTTTTGTTAATTTCAATGGCACATAATGTAAGGGGTAATTCATCATCAGTATTAACTGCTAAATCAGCAATGCTGCATTATATATGAAAAATCTAAAAAAAACTATAAAAGAACTTGGCCACTCAGTTACTACAAATCTGTGTAATCTCAAATGGTCAAATACATCGTATGCTGGGGTTATCCTTAGATTCAGAAGTCACCAAAGCTTCTTTCAACCTGCAAATGTTTGGATTAGATTAGCCATTAGGAATTACACCTGTTGAGTAACTTAATATAGAAAACAGGTAAAAATTGTGTGCTAAGGTTAAACTGTGCACTGAAAATAGCTTATTTGACTTCTAGCAGTGAAACTGGTCTTGGTGTTTGCTCAGTAAGTAATTGCACTTGTCTTGGTTATTTTGCACTAAATAGTATGTTACAGTGGTGATCGTTGTGCCTTTTGCTTTCCTCTGAAATAAAAAAAAACTAGAGCTGTCAAAATGTTAATTTTTTAAATGCATTAATGCACTGCGTTAATTTTTTTACACATTAATTAACACGTTATTAACGCAACCAGGCCTGTTGACAGGGAGAGTAGAGGATAAGTTACTCCGGATCCTGCAACGTTTGAGGGCCTCGCCTGTCAAAATAATTATTTATTTACAGTAGTGATAGAACGGCAACTACAGTTTAGTTACTTGAATTCATTCGATTGTCAAATAGCCGCAGTTTGATGAAATATTGAAACTTTTGCTTCATGGAATTTAGTAAATTAACGTAAATTTACGTATATGCGTTAATTACTAACGCGCGTTAATTTACTAACGCATTAACGCGTTAATTTGACAGCTCTAAAAAACACCAAGCATCAATCAAGGAAGGCGGAGACGAACCGCTGCCCGCTCCAGTTACTAGGACAACACGGTTAACAAAGCGCAACTTATTTGTCGCCATCACACCACATTTGCAACGCAATTATATAAAATACGTAACACGTAAACTGTCAAACAACACAATGTTAGAACTTTAACAATGTTTTCTACAAAATTTTGACCAAAACTTTCATAGCGATGAATATCTATTCCCGATAATAAATTGTAGGGATGGGTCAATCTCAGAATTTCAATTTCGACACACTATCGACCACGGCTAGAAAATAGGACATGATATCGACCAAATTTCGTGACATACGTATCTCACAAATAAGTAAGTATTAATGGCCTTGTGCACTGCAACGATTATAATAATTTTAGTAATTCAATAGATTAGTTCTTATAATTTTATTTTTTAAACAAATGTGAACTTTCTTATGGCATTTATTGACATATCGGCCAGATTTATTGCAAATATTGCTTTGTCAGTGTACTACACTGTATACATGATGCTGGCACTTCTATAAAATAGTGTCCTTTTACTAGACTTCTCAACTTTTACACCTAACTTTATTAAACTAAGCAGTAATCAGATTAGAGAATGTCCCTACTATTGACAGCGACTTCTGTTATTATACCTGGTAGGTGCAGTTTGTGCCCAGTTAAAAATAGAGGAAGTTTTGTTAAAGGTGTAGATCACAAGCTCCCCCTATTTTCAATGGGCTATCAACACCTTTAACTAAGAGTCCAAAAGCAGGGGGAGGGGAAATTTGGCCCGATTTTAAGTCCAGATTTAAGAAGGAGGAGGATAGAAGCCACTGACTATTGTCATTATGCAACATGTAATTTGTTACAAACTGGTTACTTTGCCCGTGTTTTCACAAATTGCACAATCGAAATAAAACTAAGTCAATGAACAACAAAAAACAACAAAAAACCGACTTGGTCTGACTATTCAGAAAGTGTGGGCCATCTGCACAGCTACATTCAGGTTAATTGTTCAACATCAATAGAAACACAACAAAACATATTTTGCCTAAAATGTCATTTTTTCATCCATCCAAAAATACAAATTTTGTCCAAAAAAGGCAAAATTTCATCCAAACTTCTAATTTTCATCCAAATATCATCCAGGAATTAAAAAAGCATTTAATTTGCCAATAAACAAATATGGACTACACTATGGTAGACTTGTTTCATTAAAGTTATAACGTCTGCACTAATTTCTGTTGTGCAACCAGTAGGTCTGGAAACCCCAAAAATATATTGTCCAGAATGTCATTTATTGTCTGTCAAGAATCATTAATTTCATTAAGACATTCATTCAAATTTCTAACTGTCGTCTAAATTTTGTCCAAAATTGTAAATTTTGCTCTGATCCAAAATACTAACTTTCTACAATTTTGTTTTTTTTTGTCCAAAATGACCTTGTAAACCTAAACCATCAGAAATTTTAGTACAAAAATATAACCAATCATGTCAAAACACGAACTGGATGTAATAAGCCAAAACAAAATCATGCAAAACACAAGTCACCAAATCAATATCACAATATACACAAAACTATTGATATTCCCTTTGATACAATACGAAAAACGTAAATTTTCTGTAACTACCAAATGCAAAAAAAGGCTGTTCCGCTGTGTGGTATTTCTATTTCTATTTTGTGGCCATGAAAATTGAAATGAGAAAGTAAATAAAATACTGCTCAGCTGATTACACTATAATGCAAGTAATACCCACCAAGCACACATTGCAGTGTGTGCTGAGTAAGCTTACTTTAACACTCGGGAAATTATGTATTATCTTAAATCAATGGTATACATAACATATATAACAAAAGTACACTAAATATCTGACAGTCGACACAGTTTCAGTGACAAGATCCCGTTTGATTCATAAATATCGACCAGAAAGACACTGTAATCGCACAAAAAGATGCTGATTTCTGTTCACATGCATGACCAATGGTGGCATAATTTTTATAATATCTCTAATCGACACAACTGTTATCTGGGTCCAAATGAAAAACAAATTTAGTATCTGAAGATCTGCGGCACTTGAGAAATGCTATATACCATAAAACTTGGAACAGAAGCCCAGACTTCTATTAGTACAACTTGCCTCGAGTCCCAGCCTGTATCTGGGACATGGCTGCTAAAAGTACAAGTTACCCCAGAGCCTACCAGAAATTTGCTGTATTTTCAAAAAAAAATCAGAAAACAGTCATCTCCTATGCATCACATATAGCAGTATCCTAGTCATAGCGACATACATCTTGGACCCGGCTTGTAACTAGGACCTGGCTTCTATTAGTACAAGTTACTTTGACCCCCGGCCTGTAGCTTACACCTGGCATAAATTCGGGACACGACTTCTATTCAAAGTTTTGCTGTGAATTCACAGTTTACCAATTAACTCACTCGCATACTAAGATTGAGCCCATACTGATGCCAGTCAGCTGGCAGTGCAGAGAACCTGGACCCATTTCGTTAAGCAGCTGTTCAGCCGAGCAACAAACAAGTATGCAATGGCACAACATGTCGACATGATAAGGAATGCAGCACACTCGTAGATGTATCGTGGTGCAAAGATCTTCCACACCATCAGATGACGTCGATGCAAGGTTACGCAAACACTAAGCGACAGTATCTACAACACCAACACAGCATTGATTCTCAAGCATCAACTGACATCTAACCAATAAACCATTCATTTGTCAGGCTCAGCCATGGTGAGCTGCAGTGTCATTGTGGTCTAGTTAAAACAGTCAACTATGCATGGCATCAATTTCAATACAGCATACACCTCTACTGATGTGAGGACTGCCCCCATGCTCATTACCTCGAAAAAAGGTCCCTGATAACTCAGCAGTCAGCAATGCCTCAGAACTTAACCAACATACCAATGTTCCATAGAAGATTCAACAACGTCAGGCTTAAATTCAACTCACAAATAAAAACTATGCTAAAAAATGAAAGTTTGCAGCATATACTCCAAATGCACATATCCTCGACATGACCTAAAATCCACATAAAATCCTAATTTTTTTCAAAAGCACAGATGCAGTTCTGTACTACATGCATATTGCCAAAACTCAGCATGAGTTTCATTAAATCCTACCTTAACTTTGCTGAGATACACCGCAACTTCCTTGTTTATAAAAGCCCTGTCTACTATTGCTAAGAAATCCTAAAAGATGATCACTACAAGACTGAAGTCAGAATAAATGTGGACATTCTACAAAATAAATCAATTTCTCCCTATCAGCTGGGCATTCTTCAGAAAAATTATCATCAAAATCCAACTTAATTTTGGAGACAAGGTGCATAGATAGACATACAAAACACATAGACCACCATGGCAGAGGTAATGATTCGTAACCGCTATTCCGAAAGTCTACTATTCCCACTAACCCTAAGTCGAACCCTAAGGCTGACCCTAACCCTATAACCCTAACCCTAACCTTAACCCAAACGTTAGCACTGTGGCACGTATCTGCACAATGGACTTTCAAAATAGCGGACCTTCAGAATAGTGGACCTTCGGAATAGCGAGCCGGTATCGAGATAATGATCAGTCTCCATAGCATCTGCTGCAATTTTCCAGCTACTTACACATGCAAACTTTTCGGGCCATTTTTAGTTACTTCCGTCCATCAATGCTTGGATGCTGCTGATTGGGTGAGAGAAAAGGACACCTGGCGTGTGCAAAACGTCTCACTCAAACAATCCCCATGGTTACTATTCCCCTGAAATGGGCTTACCTGCAGCAATACCAAATAAGATCACTGCCAACTAAAACACGAGTAAAATCCTTCTTGAGCAACAAACTGCTTATCACCACTTTGCTAGCCTTCAGCCAGACACCAGTTTACACTGCAAGGCCATGGATACAGACAAGACTAGTGCATTGTGTAGTGTGCATGTCTGTGCCCCAGCTCTCACTGGTACTTACTGCACCTACCCACAGAGGGATGGCCAGGCTGAGTTGACCTGCCAACTACAGAAAATAAAGCATGTAGTAGGTGAAAGTTAAATACACACAACTGAGACGTGACTAGCTGTAGCCATACCTTGATGGCAGACAGCAGCATGAACCTAACGATCAGCAAGTAGACATGACCTTTTACTTCCTCGCCACCTTTTACATTCAACAGAAATTCTCCCTTCTCCTGCCCGACAACCTTCTTGCTCTGAGCAGCAGCCATCCAGCGCCCCCTTGTGAATGGCCAGTAAACCAGCAGTGGCAGTGTGAGTGTCGAGAGTATGTGTGAGGCAAACGTGTTGAGTGAGACAAGTAATGCTGGAAGCCAGATGGTTGTGTGGTCTTCGGGGAAACCGTGAAATGCAGCAGACCACTGGATGCCGGCTATTGTTGCCTGGTGTCCAGTGGCAAAGAACTGCTGCGAGGCCATCAGAGAAACCAATGCAATACTGCTCCATGGCACGCCGACAGACGTCTGCTCACCTAGCATGATTAAACAAACAAATATTTTATATTCACTATCACTACCATTCTCTGGCAACAAAGCTGGCACAACAAGCTAGCATACAGAAAAATAATGGGCTCAGAATCAAACTTCAGATTTTTCCATTCCAGATGAAGACTATTATGCTTAATTAAATAAATGTACAAAACATCAGTTTATACACTTGTTTACGGCAACATTTAAGTACTTGCACATCGAAAACAGCAAAAATTACAAAAGGTGATATTGCCCGCATCACACTGACTGTGTGTCAATGTGCTGCTGAATAATATCACCTTTTGTAATTTTT
>Ga0056128_1001025_pt1 | contig 29350 bp, 13 predicted proteins | sample WorMetLIZISLAND2_FD_71113 | JGI IMG/M metagenome (GOLD analysis project Ga0056128, IMG submission 71113) | Marine gutless worms symbiont microbial communities from Max Planck institute for Marine Microbiology, Germany - Olavius geniculatus... ... | reverse complement strand
CGAAATGAACGAAGTCGACAAAAAGTCAGGTACAAAAAGCAGCTAATATTGATGTAGGAACATCGGCGTACAATTTACAGCAACATTTAAACATCGGTAAGTCTAGTGCTAGTCTCAATACGTAACAAAAACCAGCCATTAGGATGCGGTTGTAACATGCACTAGTACCATGTTTTGCACTGTGGCTGCGTGCAGAGCCGGTCTGCCTTCACTGCGTATAGAGCTACGGTCATTCGGCAGCTGACTGGTCATGTCTGGTGACCTCATTGGGACAAATGCTACGGATTTGTTAGTTATACGTTAAAGTTAGACAAAGATGTTGTGCTCAGTTGCGTCTAGAGGGCTCAACTAGGCTAGGTTAAACTAGGATTTGGCTTTAGAGTTAAGCTAAGGATAGATTTATGGACAAGGTTATGTATAGGCATTGGCTTAAGGCTTATTATAGCAGCACTGCAGTTTGGCACCTGGACGTGCACTATGCATTTACCATAAAATCTCGCATATAATACACACTATTTTACCCTTTAACTTGTTCTAAAGATCGTGGTGCGTATTATACATAGGAGTACTTTTTCCATTTTTTTCAGCCACCATGTATGGATGTTGTGGACTCATTGTAATGACTAGTCAGGCAAGAGCCAGGCGACAGACGACAAACACACACAACGACGACGGACGACACGTGACAATGCATGATGAGACGCTACAACGATGCACAATGATGTCATAAGTCGCAAAGCGTGACAACAACGAATGACAATGACATAAGATGATGTCGTGCGACAATGAGTCGTGCAACGATGACGTACGGAAACGAAGATGCACATCGATGACTGAGGACGATGACGATGACGAACGACAACGTATGATAACGTGACAACGTACGACGAAGAAACGCAGCGATGATGAAGACGAAATGAGACAATGAAGCGAGAAGAAGAAACGATGCACGACGCGAAGCATGGCACGACGATGACGTATATCGACGTCACCCGATGTCGTTCGACAACAACAATGATTACTACTCAGTGCAGCAGAAAGTTATTATTGCAGAGCAAATGGCGCCCAAACGTCCAGCACCCAAATGGTGATCCCGAAATGTCATGTACCCATTTCAGCAATGGCTGTGTATAAGGCGGGTGGCCTAGGGTAGGGTAGACTGCGATAAGCAGACTAGCTATTGACTTAGCAGGTCAGCTGGTCCGTACCTAGGAGCTACAAATAGGTACGTTTATAGCTCCATGCCATTCATAGTCTGTCTTGCTCATCGAGAGCAGCAGGTAGCCGTGCCATCAGCCATCATCACAGCTCCAAAACAAGGTTGTGTATAGCGTATTATACATAGGATTACAACATTTTTCACTGTGCCATAACTGTGAATTAGGGGTGCATATTATACTCAGATGGGTATTATAGTCGAGATTTTATGGTATCACTGCCGACATACATGTCCATGGTCACTGGTCAGGAGTTTCATTAACCTGTTGAAGTTTGATTGTTCTCCATAGAGAAAAAGACAGAAGGGATAGGGTTTGCGGCTGGCTGTCTTATACCTAGCTGACAGGAATTGAAAGCCACTTCATACTCAGTGGATACCGAGGAGCTGCGTATGCAGCATATGTCAATGTTAATGTTGCAAAAGCAGGAACAGTTTATATGAGACCGAGTTTGGTGAAATTATAGTCTGATTTTTGTAGCACCATCTCTTTAAGATTTGGCTAAATTCCATCTTTTAGTTTGATGCCATGTGACGTAGGTTACTTGCATAGGTCCATGCGGGCATGCATGATAATCCGATGTACCAGTGTAACCTCAAACTGTCCAGTGAAAGTTTTGTGATGACATTCACCATGTCATTACATACCATGTACATTAACAATACTTTGAGATGGTGAATTTATATAGTTACAACTTACCATACCTGGAGTTGTTAGTGAAGTATTTATTTAGTGATGTTATTGTTTGTTTTCTGTAGATGTCCGAAGTGGTGTCTGGTGATGTTGATTTGATCAACACAGTTCTGTTGAGAGAACTGCTACTGCAGTAAGCAATATTAAATCCAAATTGTGAGCATGATTGATATGCTTAACAGAACAGACCCAAGTGTTGTTTATTGCTGAGAAAATGTGTATCAAAATACTATTATCAGTTTGTTCATTATTTCATATTGCAGCCCTAAAGGGCAGGTATGCGACAATCGACAATAAAAAATGTACAAGACAACATTAAATTGATAGATTAATTTTTGCAAAAATTTGCACGACGTTGGGCAAGTAAAAACTGTTAGAAATTGCCTTTGTGGTCAAACTTTGGTGGGTGATTGTGCTCTAGAATGTTTTGCTGTGTGCCAAAAAGTTGCATGTAGGTTCAAAAGAAATGAAAAAGAAGCTTTAAAGGAGTGTACAAAGTGGTAGATCTGAACTGAACTGGAAAATGGGATTAAACGAAATGATTGAAACGGATTGAAGTGAAATGAAAGCTGCACACTACGTCTTTTACTTTATTCCATTTTGGTACAGTTTTGTCAATTTGTACACTCATTAAGAGGCAGCTGGCTGATACCTTTTATCAATCAGCTGCCACTTTTGAGATTGTAAAAGCGCTTCTCGTCTTGAGGCTGCTTCATGTCAGAAGTGCTATCGGGCAAGTATCGGACTCCTATGTTTACTTTTACTTTACCTGTGTACATGAGACTGCCTGTGTCTGTGTGTGTCTAGTGTGTTTTCCTATCTCGATGTGGTGAGTCTATGTCGCTGTGCCTGTGTGTCCAAGTACTGGCATCAGATTGCTCTGGATGGTAGCAACTGGCAGCGAGTCGATCTATTCCATTACCAGACCTGCGTCAAGGTAATAGGTCTACAGTCTCGTGCCCTGCAGCATTACTCATTGACAGTATTTTGGCATGTCGGAAAATATTCCTTTTGCTAATCCACTGTAAAAGTTCTGAAGTTGTTGCTAAATTCTCTTTCATTTAGTCTTTTTCTGTATGTAATCTTCTTAGTCTTTCTGCCCATTGCTCCAGTATTCTGCTCTCTTTGCAGTCACAAAGTCTAAGCATTTATAGGTGCTTTCATCTTCTTGTTGTTTTGGCTAATGTTTTTTTCCACGATATCATGTAACATTTTGTCATTTCATCTCAGATTGGTGGGTTTCTCGTTGACATTATGCCATTGTGGTGGCATGGCATAGCGGTAGTGCGTTTCATCTGATCAACAAAGGGCTGGGTTAGAACTTGGAAGGTAACTGCCTGTGCAGGCAGGTGAATCATTTTGGTACGTAACCAGCTGCCTTGGTCAACTCTGCCTTCCGTCCTTCTGGGGTGGGTAAATCGGGTATCGGCCTATCTGGCTAGGGTTAAGGTGGGGCATGTTTACCTTTGTCAGGTGGCAGGTAACACTGTGTGATCCTATATGGCAGGTGATGCTCTGTATTTCTTTGAGGGATTTAATCTTTTTAAGAGCTGTACACCACTTTTACATTCTAAACAAATTTATTCACAGTATGTGTATGTAGCTACATGCTCAGTTACTTTAAGATGTGTCGTAAAGTTGTTGGTGAATGCTGTTGTGTGTAAAATGTTGAAATGTTGTGATGTAGGGAGATTTTATTGAGAAGCTCTCAGGTCGCTGTGGTGGCTTTCTTAAGTCACTCAATCTCCACGGATGTCAAAATGCGACCGACAGTGCACTTAGGTAATAAGAAAGTCATTGTTAGTGGTCTGGCATACTCTATAGACGCATGCAACGGTTCTGTAACTGAATTTTAAGTATGTAGTTAGAAGGTTAGGTGTTGGTGATTTTTGTGTATTTTCATAGCTTTTCTGGTAAGCTATGAAATATGCCTTGATGTCTCTTATTTCGCTCGATGTCTTGTGTTCGATTTGAGCAACAGCTGTAAATTTATACAAATAAAATTGAATAATAGATACTTTTCCGTTAGTTGCTGATGCGTGTATAAGTTGCAGAAACTGTTTTTTACAACATTTGTTTACTGCTGACTGTTATGTGTATTGTGTTTTGCTATCATAGTTGTTTAGTTCAGAACTTTTCCGACGTAGTTCAGGATTTAAACATAACCTTAAAAGGCAGACCCACGGGTGAGATCCATGATGCAGTCTAATTAAAACGACCACGTAATAAAACTACAGTATGTACATGTTGTTGACTGCGATATGTTTTATGTATTGCTATCACAGGCGTTTAGTCCAGAACTGTCCCAACATAGCTGACTTAAACTTGACCGGCTGCCGGCGCATCACTAATGTGTACGTATGTCTGCTAAGTGCATGTTATCAGCATCATTCGTTGTCATCTTTAACATTTGTTTTTATACCTCCGTCACATTTAGTTAGTGCCGGGGTCATTGTATGGTTTTTGCATTCTCTGTCTAATCTTGAAATATGTTTTAGGTAGTTTTAGTTGGTATAGATGTCTTTGGGGTGATTTTGAGTCTGATTGACTCTGTCCTGATTTTTCTGATGATTTTATATCAGCTTTTCTGCCTGTTTATGTTTATCTATCAGGTGGTCTATCTGTTTTTATATTCATTTTTTAAGACTTAGGTCCGGTTTTTCCATCGCCAATCAAATCAAATTTCATCTCCGATTTACTGATATCTGATCAACTTGATGTTCAGAATTGATCGTCGATCAACTGTTTTGTTTTTCCACGCATTTTTGACCTCCAATTACGTGATCGGCGATTAGTTGATCGGCCGTCAACTGAGCCTACTTTTTGCTGACAGTGACCTCAATTTGCAGTGTTGTGCTAATGGACATGCGCCATAAGCAGTAAACGTCGTCATAGCAACGATATCAACGATACCATCCATATCATCTGCTGTCAAATGTTCTATCGCAAATCAATAGCGGAGCGTCTATCCATTTTATTTATCCACAAGACACTATGCACAGTATGAATTGATGGGTAGTGATTGATCGCCATGCCCGAAACTTTATTTTAATGCGTGAATTGTCGTTCTGACCGGTGAAGTGAAGCGACGTTTCTAGTGCAAATAAGCAACGAACTGCAGATCGCCACGTTTAATCATCAATTATCTGACTTGATCCACCAATATTCGGCCATCAACTTGATGGGAGATTTGATGGACGATCCGTCGTTAGTTGGTGATGGAAAAACAGTTATTGACATGATCTCAGATCAAGTACCAAAGTTGATCGGAGATCAATTTGATTGGCCATCAAATGTACATGGAAAAACCGGACCTTAAGGTACTCCATTCCCAGGGCTGAAATATTAGCTTCAAAAAAATTCATGTCTCGAATGGTCACGGTGCGAACTCACAGAAATTGGAAACGTGTCAGCTAGCAAATCACTTCGAAACGTTGGACAGCAACCGACAAGCGCTGGAACAAGATACGTGTTTTCACGGATCAGTCGTCGCCTCGGTCAAGTGCCTTCCGAATTGCACCAGGAACTTCTGGCTACTGACACTCACGGGGCCAAGTGTTTTCAATGCCACTGGAAACAAGGAATATGAACAAAGTTTATGCAATGTGCAACAGCAACGGTTCTTTCGTCTGGGGAATCAGTGTACAATGCACAATTAAATAACGGTGCATTTTGAAACGGTACTCAAATTTTGACGTCTTTATATGCGGAAACTCTTAGGCTAAGATCTCCGGATCACAAAACTAGTCTTTCACAGATCAATCATTGAAGGTTTCATGATTTCACCTTGCATCAATTTAATACAATTGCACAGACAAACAGATGGACACCGTGACGATAGCTAAGACGTGCTATAGCAGTACGTGCTGGTGCATGTAATAAGTCATGTCTCCCATCATTTCTTTATCAATTTATTGACTGTTTGTTTCACTGGCTGATGATGAATTGATTGATCGGCTAGTTTGCTTGTTGTGATTTTTAGGTCCTGCTGCAGCCTGGGTTTGCACTGTGACCGCCTTGTATGTCTCAACCTTAGTTCATGTCCGCTGCTTAGCGATCAAGGACTTATTGCTCTCAGGTAGGTTTACTACTACTCATTTCTGTCTCACCAAGAGTAGGAGAGAGTTATTACTAGCACACCTGCATTAAGTTGATTGATTGTATGTTTTAAGTCTTATTTTGTGTTCTTCGTTTAGTGATCCAGTGATTATTGCCCATAGCTACCACTAGTTTTAATTGTTACTTCTCGCGCGCTACATTCCTAATGTAGAGAAGAGGAGTATATGAAATCAGTGTTGCATGTGTCTGTTCTAGACATGCGCTTATTTTTTTCTCACATTGAATGTTGTCTGTCCCGATGTCCGTTCATGTTGTCAGCGGTCTACAGCTGCAGCAGCCTACCACCCTTGCTGCTGATAGCTAACTCGTGAGTTTGTGTTTGCTCCCCATGGCAGAGAATATGTCATTATTTGCAAATTCATAGTTTGAATGTTTCAGAAACTCAGCCATAATAAACGATTTTATTATTAGTGGAACAAGGAACAAAATTTGGATTAAGTTTGGTGTGTTTTTTGTGGGAAACTGCCGTTCTGTGTGGGAGAGTAAAACGACGTTTCTGGTGCATGCGAATAGCATCAAACTGCAGATCAGCCATGTTTAACTGCCCGTTATCTGATTTGATCGGCCAATAATTGGCCGTCAGATTGACGGGAGATTTGATGGATGATCAGTCGTGCATTTGTGGTGCAAAAATGGTCATTCAAATGGTTTTTGATCACGGCAGTCAAGTCCCAAAGTTGATTGAAGGTCAGTTTGATGAGTCATATAATGTGCTTGGAAAAGGGGGAGCTGACTAAAGCCCAAATTTCATTACGCCAACTTTCACTGAAACTTCCCTGCAGGGAAAGTCGTGGACACAAATCATGAAAGTCGCGGACATAAACGGTGACAAATCATGAAATCATGAAGTTTTTGTGAAAGTCGCTGACACAAGTCACGAAAGTCATGGACACAAACCATCTCGACATGTCCAGATGTTTGTGACAAAGTTCGTGACAAGTCTGTGACAAACTCGTTTGTGTCACTTTAATGGAATTTAGTCCATTACAGTGCATGGGGAAAGTCGGCGACACAGTCGAGGACACAAATCATGAAAGTCGGCAACGTGATTTGTGCGTAGACTTTCACGATTTGTGTCCGCGACTTTGTCGGGAACTTGTCGCGGACTTTGTCGCAAAGTCGGCGTAATGGAATTTGGGCATCAGTTGATTGGTTGATTGCGCAATACTGTGTCCCAAAAAAGGATCTGGAAGATATGGCAATAAATAAGTAACGTAACTGTGATTTTTTTTTGGCACACGGTATAGCATTGGTATGGTGTGTGATTGTAGTCGTGGTTGTTCTCATCTGGAATCAATCAACATATCGTGGTGCTCTCTTATCACGGACGACGGCATTCGACATCTTGCTTCAAAGTGCACTAACATCCAGTATTTCATCTGTAAAGGCTGCATCAAGGTAAGAGTAATAACTGTTACCTTGTTGTAGTGCATGTTGTAGTTGTTGTTGTTGTAGTATCAGCACCAGCAGCAGTTTTAGTAGGACTGTAGGAGTGCAGTTGTTGTTATGGCTTGCTGAAACGACGGCAGCAATGTGTTCAGCATTTTTGCTGAGTTTCTTTTGTTATTGTTAACATGTTAACTCGGGAACTGCTGCACTAGCTGAATTATTTGCATGAACATGTATGCCGACTTTTTGACAACCACTAGAAACCCGTTGGATTTCAAGGTCATGGGTCAAAGATCAAGGTTTCGTAGGTGTTTTTCTCTCTTGTGCTAGGGTTGTTGATATTACAAGGGGTATTCAAAAAGTTTATGGATTGACATAGGTCAGTAGAAGATATATACATCATATTTTGCTATTTACAGTGTATACTGCCCATTTATATCGGACTACAAACTTGTTAAAAATGTTAAATGCCCCTCATAATCTGCATGGCAAATTGCTGGCCATACAACCAAGGTAATTTTTTTTCTGCAGTGGAATCTGAACTTTGGAGAAATGCTGGACCATGTGTGTTTCAGTTGCAAAAGACTACGTTGAAAAGTGGCAAAATATGATATGGTTATTTTTTTACTCCTCGTGGGCTATGTCGCTAATGTAGCGAAGTGGAGTATATGAGATCAGTGTAAAATTGAGGACTGACCGACGACTGACTTCTATTCCTGGAAGAGCCTACAAACAGCCATGTCTCATAACGGTGCTAGATAGACACCTGGTCATTATGGACCACCCATAGGAAGTCAGGCGCCGCGAGTCGAATGGTCACGTGACCGATAACGTCACATGATCTCAGAAAGTCAAGGTCGCAACCCCATTATCTTTGAGGCGCCGTATTTCGATAACGGTGCCAGATAGACAGGGAGACAATTTCCAATAACGACCTCGACGCCAGTCACTATTAGTGTAATATTAGACCAGTCCCAAACTGATGCTGGGTCTCTAATACAAGTTGAAAGGAACGAAAAAGCACTTAGAAGAATACAGGAGAAAATAATCCGTGCCAGGAGTACTTTAGATTGGTCACAGTTTAATAATATTTCTTGTTGCTTAACTGTATTAGTCTGTGAACATTTTGAATGACCCTCGCATTGTTGTTGTAGTTAACTGATGCGGCGTTCAAGCATCTCACTAAGCATTGCCATCAGCTACAGACTTTGAACATCAATCGTTGTGCAGTAAGTTTTTTTGGCATCTCTTGCTCTTAATAGTAATAATAATGTTCAATAGGCTATGCCGTCGTAAGATAGGTCAGGTTTACCAATTTTTCAACATTTTCCATTGTGCTTCATTTTATTTGTACAGGTGCAACAATAAAGGAAACATATCCTAGAAAACGTCTGTACGTAATTGAGGCATTTTTTTCCACATTTTGTACATTTATGTCTATATTTTTATCATTGTCTCTCCCTGTCTCTGTGTCTGTGTAGTATATGACATTTTTTGTGACTGTGTATAATACACTACTAGTAACAGACTTGCATTTGTATCAAATATTGCTTTTGTACACAAATCCATTCATCACAAACAAAATTTACCTGATATTTTTGTACCTTACTTTACTGAATGCAGTTTTATTTATGATTATAATACTAGGAGGAAAAGTAATTTATATGTTAGGTCAATCTGGGCTCAGTTTGGGAAAAAATTAATTACATAGAAAGGAAGTATTTATGGAATAATTTGTCTGATAATTTGAAATTAATGCATTCTGCATCTTAATTTAAAGAAAATCTATGCCATCTGTTATATTTTAGGTAGTCTTACATAGTTCACAGTTTACTGTCATGTGTGTTATATGTATTGTGCTATTGTGTTATTGTGCATGATAAACATCTTGTTACCTGTGTGAGTACACTGAATTTTTGTTTTTTTCTTTTTTTTGTTTGTTATGTAATTGTGTATTCATTGCTTTTTCCTCCCTCCAGCGGACAGCATTCCGAGGTTGATGACTGTCTGGAGGATAACAGGGAAAATTATTAGAACTGCCATTATGCACAGTTATAATCGACAGTTCTTACAGTTTTAGGTTAAGGTCGTTTTTTGTGTTTTGTGTTTCTTAAAGGTTAAACTTTCTGTAAAGGTTAAACTTTTGTTCTGTTATTATGTGTACGTGCATTGCCTGGAGCCCTGGAAAGGCCATCCTTGAAATGACCTATACTGTGTCGGGTGGGACGTTAAACCCTACTCACTTACTCACTATACATTGATTGTGACAATGGCTGACCAGCATTTGATGGGCCTATGCCTTTCTGGCAACCCTCTTCTATTGTCAACCATTGCGTAGTTATTGTGTTAATTATGTTTAGGGAAAATAACCTTTTCTTTTTTTGTCTATTCGTTCCTGTGTCTCTGTAGAAAGTCTGTCTCTATGTCTTTTCTCTGTGTGCGTAGAAAGTGACTGATGCTACGGTGGCTTCGCTAAGCACTGATTGTCCCAGTCTGAGTGTCCTTTGTATGTCGAAATGTGAATTAATCACTGATGAGGCTCTTACTACGCTTAGCCACGGCTGCCCCAAGCTCACGTACGTTGCCATGCTTCACTCTTTTATTTATCTAAATAATTATTTCTCTAGCCTAATCTAACGTACGTGCATACCAATCAGTGTTGCTCTTTTTCACTGGCTTCGTGGCGTATGTCTTTTTAAATTTGGGAAAATTGTCAGAAAATAATCTTCTCAGAAAATTTTTGTCCAGAAATGAAATATTTGAAGGTAAAAACCCCAGTGTGGTGGAAATTCAGGGACAGAATTCAATATAAACACATATACAATTATTTGTCTTTGTGTAACAAATTTTCTTCTTTTCTTTGCCACAGAAAAGCAATAATAACTAGAAGAGCACTTAGGGAGTGCAAACCTTCCATCACTGCTATGTAAAATTTTTCCTTTGTGTTCACCAGGTGGCAGCACCATGTTTAGTTTAATGAATTTTTCCATGTCTGGCAATGGTAAAGAATTCTTCAATCTTGTCCTGGATTTAGATGCTGGTCCAGAGTCATTCTAAGTTGGGCAAGTCTAGTTTTTCCTGAAAATTTCAGCCAAATTCGCCTGTAAATTTTTTTTTTATACAATCCCGTTGACAAACTGTCAGATAAATAAATAAACAGCTGAGTATCGCATAACCTTGCCATTGTCGGAGGTAACTAGGTCGAGTTCAATATCCATTCTCATTGATTGTAGGACCCTCGACGTCACTGGATGCTGGAGACTAACTGACGACGGTTTTGTCAGCCTACTGCAGGTTTTGCATTACTTAGACTGTCATAGTATTATACAGGGTGGGCCATAAAAATGTGGTGCTTATCTTCATCAGTTAATAACCGATTTTCAAAATTTATTCACTGACACACTCTGCGGACAATTAGCAATAATGTGATTATTATATATTCCACCACACCCTAAATGCAACTCTCCACTACCTTGTGAAATATGAATGAAATATGCATGTATAACGATAATAACAAACATTTTGGCAGAATTGAAAAAAACACTTCAAACCAACATTGCAGTGAATTATCTGTATAACACTAAACTGTGTGGGTCTAACACAGTCCAGTGTCATGCGGATCATTAACTGCAATGTTGGTCTGATGTGGTTTTTTTTCATTTTATACTTAAATGTTTGTTATTGTCATTAGGTTTTCTTACATTCGTGTTTCACAAGGTACTGGTAGTCTCAAGACACATTTACAGTGCGGTGGGATATATAATAATCACATTATTGCAAATTGTCCGCAGAGCGTGCCAGGGAAAAAAATCAATCAGTAATTGGTGAAGATATGGTCAAAAGTAAAGTGAAACATCTTTTATGGCTCACGGTGTTCGTTTAAACTTGGTGGCGTAATAGCAGGATGTAAGCTTACGATCGAGATGCTGTGGGTTCAACTCTCATTCAGGCTGCTGTCAGGTGGTTACCAATTTAGATGGTTGACTGTCTGCAGGCAGGTTAACCATTTAGGTGTATAACCAACACCATGGTGAACTCAGCCTTTCATCCCTTTGGAACCAGCCTGTCTGGCTGGGGTTAAGGCGGGGCATATTTACCTGTGTCGGGTGGCAAGTAACACGTGTCATCCCATATGGCAGGTGATGCTCCGTAGTTGTGTGGTAAGTTTCCCATAGAGAGATCTACACAATCTTTGACCTCTTTAAGTTAGATATCTTTTAACCGAAGTCGTTTTTATTTATGAAGACTACTGATTTATAGGGCAGCAGCATGTCTGAAAGTGCGAGTGAAGCATTGCCATTCTATCTGTCTGTCTGTCTGGTTGTCCGTTTTTACGCATGAGAGCAGCTACTGCTTTCAGCGCATCTTAGCCATTGCAGTTCTGTCCGTTTATCTGTCTGTCCATCTGTCTGTCACACAGGTCCATCAGTCAAAAGCGGTGCAAGCTGGAATCACCAAATCTTCACCATTGGCTGCCTGAAAGACTCTAGTTTTAGGAACCGTAAAGCTTTTAAATAAATAAGAAGGGAGTCACCCCAAACGAGGGCACTAAATGAGAGGGGGGCGGGCAAAATTTGCGATCTTTGGCAAATAAGTCACTGTATCTCAGTAACGGTGCGAGATAGGGCCTAGGTTACTATTAATCACTAATAGGAAGTCGTACACTGGCTCTCGATTGGCAGCAAATTCAATGACTTTGACTGACCTTGAACGCCAAAATAGGGGGTTTTATGGATTTTTTGGTAATTTCGGGCTGCGACACATGTCTATATCATTCACAAGGTGGCGCCACGGAACTATCTTTATGCGATCCAGATAGAGAGTTTCGTATTTGTATATCAACTTAGCCAGAACACCTCAATTTTCAGTTAAACTACTGAACCGGAACTGCTGTAGGCTTCTGTGCATCTTGTGAGCATTAGCTCAAATTTCTTGTTCCGTCTTACTCGTGCACCCTGTTTTAAAGTCATTGTAAGCAGCGAGATGCCATTTGGCAGTGACATTCATCTGGCACAAAGTGACGTGTATGTGTCAGACTCGGCCCTATACCCCTTCGTGAGAAGGCTAAATTTGGGGTTTGGCTAAATTGACATTGGAGCTGCAGCGAGGTCTCTTAGTCAGTGCCGAAGAATTTTTCTGTATTTCTAAAACACTGTTTTTACATGCTACAGCATGTAGTGCTATAGTGCATGTGTGCTATTACAATTCCATCCACCTGTTCGTTCCTTTGTTTTTTTTGTTGCCAAATCTTTACAATCAGCTGCCTGGAAGACTCTAGTTTCAGGATCCATAAAGCTTTTCCATAAATTTGAAAGGGTTTACCCCAAAAAATTTGTGATTTTTTGCCAGTAAGTCATCGTATCTCAGAAACTTTGCGAGATATGGCCAACGTTACTGTTAATCACTAATAGGAAGTCATACATGTGCTTTCAATTGGCATCGAAAGCAATGACATTGGATGACCTTGAACACTAAAATAAGGGTTTTATTGAATTTTTTTGTGATTTTCGCTTGTGGTGCACATTTTAAGACAGAATGGTGCCAAAATGGCTGAAGACAGACCAGGACAACCTGCATGAGTGATTTTGAAACTTTTTTTGTCTGTGCTTATCTTTTTTGCTTCATGGAACTTAGTGCTTTGTATTAATTTTGTGTGATTATGGTGCATTCAGGGTTGTCATGAACTGGAGCGACTTGATCTCGAAGATTGCAGCTATGTGAGTCCTGTATCATTACCACTGTCTTAAGTCCAAATTCCATTAAGCTGACTTTCACTGAAACTTCCCTGTGGGGAAAGTCATGGACACAGATCATGAAAGTCATGGACACAAACCATCTCGACATGTTGAGATGTTTGCGACATAGTCAGTGACAAGTTCGCAACAAACCCATTTGTGTCGCTTTAATGGAATTTTGTTCATTACAATACATGGGGAAAGTCTGCGACAAAGTCTGCTGACTTTGTTGCGGACACAAATCATGAAAGTCGGCGACATGATTTGTGTCACGGACTTTCATGATTTGTGTCTGCTACTTACCCTGCGGGGAAGTTTCGGTGAAAGCTGCAAAGTTGTTGTAATGGAATTTTGGCTTTACTCATAACCAGGGCTGATACTGAGTTAAACGTTTGTTATTGATTAAACTCTGCAGTTAACTTTGATTGCTCTGTTTGATTTGGAAATTTTTCTGTTGTCAGTCAGAAAGGTCATGAAAACTTCAAAATTCAACTAGTTTTGGTTAGTTGTTATCTTTTGTAAACTAAAGGAAATTGGGGGGGAAATGACAATTATACAGTGTGTGGTCATGAGAGCTTATAAAGTTTAGATTGCAAAACTAACATTATAAAAGCAGTGTAAAAGTGCAGATCTTGACAACATGTCACATGCAAAATTTTATTCAAATTTTAACGGATTAGAAATACTTAACAATTTCTGAAACAATTAAGGGATTAATTTATCTTTCATTTCGACAACCCTTCAATAAAATTAAATTACGTTTTAGTAGTGTACATCAGAAACCAATAAAAGGTGATAAAATTGAGTATATAAAATTTGTAGTTAAAAAAACTATGTTAAAGTGTGTGTTTTGAGTTCTAACTTGAGCATTACACCTTGATGTATGATGTGTAGCTATTAAACGTTTTTTATGGTCAGTCAGTCACTGTGCTGAGAGATGTTTTACCTTAGTATGCAGTGGTTTTTAGCAGGTAAGTGATGTGACTTTTGTGTAATTTGTGTGGTTGTCACAGGTTAGTGATGTGACTTTGAGTAATCTGGCAATGCAGTGCCCAAAGCTGTCAAAACTGGTTGGTAGTTGCTTACTATCTGTTGTTTAACTAACATTACTTAATCGCCAGTTTGTTACGTGCGAGAGCTAGCTAGGTATAGTGCATATTAGCTATGGTAATTCTGTCTGTCCGTCCATCCATCGTGACCCGGTACCGTTCCAATCCCAGGTGAGATAAAAACTTCAGGTTTTCACTGTATGATAGCGTAGTGTCTCTAGTATTTCGTGACAAAATTTCATCCCGCTGGGTGAAAGGGGTCCCCATGAACAAGGGGACGAAAGAGGGGCACTCCTCTTTAAAAGGCGTTATTCTGCCATTTTTGGCTCATCTAACATGAAAATTTCTGCAGATAGGCACAGACATGCTGCTTGTCATAACAAGCACTGGTGAGGTGCTTCTTAGGGATATCAATGTTGATGACCTTGAATGGCCTTGAACCCTAAAATAGGTGTTTTTAGTGGTGTTTTTGGCGATTTTGGGCTGTAAAAGAGTGAACTGCGATGAAATGGATGGAGATAGATCAAGATTACTTGCGCATCTCATGAGCATTAGCTCGGATTTCTTTCTTAGTTTTTTATGTTGGTTGTGATCAACAGCCGTCGGGCCCAGTTGCTGTGGTGTCAGATTGAGACATACCAATAAAACCCATTGAGTTCTAGTGCTTCGACCCACCTAAAGACCTAGTAAACTTCAGTTCAGACTTAATCCTTCCATGCTGTGTTAATGACACGTATTATTGTGGCTGAGTTTTTAAAATGCTGAAACCTGTGAATTTGCAAATTTTGAGTGTCCTGTTCTGATAATCAGTAAAATCTACCAACAGTAGTTCATTTTTCTTTTCATCACAGGCTGTGCAGTAGCGCAGCACTGTTGTAAGGGTGACCAGCCATTTTAATGGGAGAACCAAAAATTTGACCCCTCTACCGTATATCACACACCCCTTAATTTTTCCACACCAAAATTTGCACAGATGTGCAAAATAGATTTCAATTTAAAAATTGAAATATCACTATTACACAATGTCAGAAGAACTTTGCTGACTGTGTAATGGTAAAGTTTGAATTTTTAATTGTAATTTGTGCTGTTTTATATCTACAACCATGATGTAATGCTTACACTGTAGGCTATATAAACTGAAAAGTTTTTTTACATAAATAGTTATTTTATATGGACGTAATCTTCTTAGCATTGACAATTCCAGTAGATGAGAACCCCAAACCCCATTTTATTAGAAGGTTGCCAGCTAGCATTTTAAAATGCCAAATAAGTCAGATTTAGGCATTTTCAAGGAACATGGCTGTAAAAATTTCATTTCAGCAGTTTGGCACCGCATTAGCTAGTTGTAGTGAGTACTAGCGTTAGCTGGGACGTTAGCAAGCACACCGTGCATGCACACCAGTCTGGCAGTGTAAGCTGGTGTCTGGTCGAAGGCTAAAGAATTAAGAGATAAGTGCCACCACCCTTTCAGCTTTGTAGCTTGGGAAGGACTTTGCATTTTGTTACTGTATTGCACAAAATTTTGCTTGTTGCAACTACTACTGCTACAGCTGTTTTCATTGCAGAGTGTATCAAACTGTGGTCGGATCACTGACGAAGGTGTTCGCAGCCTGTGTACAAGTGCTGCTATCACTGATAATCTGACAGTTCTGGAGCTGGATAGTTGTATGCAGATTACTGATGAATGTCTAACCCATATCACAGCCTGTCACCGACTGCAGAGACTGGAAGTGTTTGACAATCGACAGATCACTCGCCCAGCCATTGAACACTACATGGTGAGTTTTAGTAGTTGTTGTTGTAGTATTAGTTGTTGTAGTTGTTGTAGTTATCGGCGTTGTTGTTTTTGGTGGTGGCATAGTAGTAGTAGTAGACTACAGTGACTAGAAGTGTTTGGCAACAGACAGATTACTCACCCGGCCTTCGAACGCTATATGGTGAAAGACACTTACTACTAAAAAGTGTTAAAGTTTGGCATAGCTCTTTATCTCACAGCTGCAGAGCATCATCTGCCATATGCGATAAATGGGATCACACAGTATCACTTACCACTTTATAGGTATGCTGGTTTATAGCGGCAAATTTTCTTAAAATATGCAGAACTTTGTGAGGCACAATATGCAGGAAAATATGCAAATTTGGCAAAATATGCAGGCATATATGCTGCATGTGCCACATACATGCGGCATATTTTTTCCACATATTTCTGGCATATGCAAATTCGAGTGACAGAGAATCATAATCGTGATCGTTAATAGGCCTTTTCTGCACAGTTTTGACATTTTCAACTTAATTTATTCAACGTCTAATTGTAAATACTGGTAATCGTTCGCTGTAAAAAATATTTAACAGTCTTAAAACAACGTTGGATAAGAAAAATGCTGAAAAAAGCAATCGCATTTGCGAAAATATGCGGCATATGCGTGAATATATGTGAATTGAATGCGGCATATGCGACATAATTTTCGCATATGCGATTTTGAAAATGCCATTATATGTGGAAAAAATATGTGATATGCAGGTTTTGGCAAAATATGCGCTTGCATATGCGATCGCATATTCGCATATTACCAGCATCCCTAACTTTATGCAGGTGAATGCACCATGCTTCATTCCCATCCAGACAGACTGCTACTTGATTTATCTGTCCCGGACGGATGGAAGCCTGAGTTGAATTTAGTGGTTATTTATCGACCAAAATGGTTTACCTGTTTACAGACGTATCAGCTGCAGATGGTACATCAGGCTTTTTCATGATGTTGCATGCTGAAAATTACTAAAATTGGCCAGTGTTTCAAGGGGCTATAAAAAATAAGAGTAGCTTGCTTTTTAGACAGCATGTAGTCAGTTTCTGACTGTGCGTTGTTGCGGTGGTGTTTTTGTGCAGAGCTCGATGCCTAACGTTTTGGTGCACGTTTATTTCTCGTCCGTGCTGGGTGAGCCTCAGGTGCTGGCCGCTAGGCGGCGACACCTCTGCTTCTGCTGTACTGTCATGTGACACACCGTGCGATGTCGACAACAAAACTGTGACTAACCGGTGGTTTTTACAGTGATGTGTTACTGGAGTCTGGCACTGGACTTGAGTCAGATTAAATATTTTTCAGGACTCAGACTGTCATGACTTGGACTTATTGCTGTGTGACTTGAAAGTAACTGTGTCATATGGATTTTTAAAATTTCAGCTATGTATTGTTTTGTAAACAGAGCATCAACTAGGGTTACCACACCTGCTTGAAAGGCATGAATTTTTTCTTGATTTTTCCGCTTTTGGAATGTTCTGGAAAATCAGTTTGGTTCTGGAAAGTTCTGGAAATCAAAGTTTAACGTCCCGGAAAATTAAAAATTCTAGATTGTTGCTCGGCTATGCACCCCAAACATGAAATACAGTCATTTTTAGAATAAGTTACTTGCAACTGTGCTAGAACTGACTCCATTTAATGATGGGTTTAGGCTGTGACGGTCTCTTTAACGATCAGTGCTTTTTGAGTTTCCCACTGATTTAGCCAGTGAAAGAATTCTCAGAATTAGTTAATTCTTGATTAAGTTATGAATGTACAAAAACTAGGGGCTTACTTTCTACTTATACCTGCCCAGTAATATTACCATTACGCTGAACTGAGTTCGTTGATTTGACAGCTGTGCTGTGTTATTACTGGTGGCAAGTGTATACTCGTATTATTCTTGTGCTTTTCATCGGGACATCCTATATTATGGCTTTCATGTTTTATTTAACCACCGACCACATTTTTGTGGTTCTCATGAGCTATATGTTAATATTGTGTTTATTGTTGTGTTAGGAAACAGAAACTGAAACTGACTGTTGTCATATTGATTTCATTGTCTTTGTGATGTTCTTAGGGCTGGACCAAGAACTCGGATTGCATGACTACAGTTTTAAACTCTTTCTTGCCGTAGAATTTTAAATTTTAAGTGAAAAATGTTTATTTGCTATTTATTAAATACAAATTAGCATATTATCTAGTAAAATTTATACTCAAATTTTTACGTGCAACAGCAGCTACTGCATCGGCTGCTCGGAAGACTCTAGTTCAGGAAGCGTAAAGCTTTTCCATAAATTCGAAGGGGGTCACCATTTATTTGTAGGGCGTCCAGCGCCATCTGGTGAATGATTATGTTTTACTGGGCCTTCTGTGAAACTAGCCAAAAGCCGTAGGCCTACGGATGAGATCTATAGATGAAGTCTACACATCAATAGCGTACGACGGTGCACCGTTGTTGTGCGTTCCTGTTTGAGTTAGCAGAGTTTTACTTGCTGTTCTTAAGTGATGTTGTCACATGGATGATCTAAATGTTAAAATCATTGTCATTACTGATTTGTGAATCATTAAACCCGGTCTTCATTTGAAGCTTCGCTTGTACATACGGATTAACATTCTATCGAAGTGAACTTAACACAGGTTTCTAAATGCAAATTTTACATATTGAAATATAGTTCGCACAAAATTATTTACATATAATTTTGCATTTTTAGCTTAAAACATTTACTTAGGCTACTTATTTTTTAAATGGGTACTCATTAAGTTGCTTTTTTCTGAGTATTTGAGTAGAAAATTACTCTCGTAGCATAGCCCTAATGTTTTGTCCATTATGTTGGTAGATATATGTTTATTCAGTATGTTCACCCCTTTGTTTATGTGTTCTATGTAGCTTTTGCTTTTGTATTCAACGTATATAACATTTTTGCTGTGCTCATTTGTAAAAGTGCACATTTGATGTGCTGAAAAAGTTTTCTCTACACCCTGTTGGTGTATATTCTGTTGCTTTGAAGTGTTTTTTGCAGAAATATGTTGTCAGCTTTATGGTGATCCGATCTAGTCTAGATGATGTTGTTTTTAAGCAGTTTTTTTGTTATTGTATGCGCTCTTTAAGGTGTGTACAGAGCAACGTAACTGAACTGAACTGACGTGGTTTAGTTTTCGATGAACTGACCAATGGGCAAGCAGGACGAGCCCATTGGTCATTGGTTGACGCAAACGTGAGTGTAGTCACTTAGTCACCGACGCCGTTAGATGATGCCTACTGTAATGCATTACTGCTTGCCCACTGGTCAGTTCGTGAAACACTAAACCATGTCTATTCAGTTCAGTTTGGTTGCTCCGTACGTGCTTTTAGGCTATAATGTCTAGTTGTATTTTGCCGGTTGTGATTGCTGTAGCATAACTGTTGCAGACTTTATTTTAGGAATCTTCGGTCAAATGTTTGTAGTCTGAAGTTGTGAGAAAGTTTGTTAAAAAGAAGATTGGCAAAAAAATCTAGGGAAAATTTTCAGAAGAACCGCAACGTAGCTAATATAATGTACCTAACAGGTAACTTAGCCATGTTGCTGACTTTGGAGGATCTTGGGAAAATTCCTCTTAAGTTTCTTAACTTAGTACCCTGAAAGAATGCACATTTTATCTTGTCAGATGCTTTCGTTTTGTGGTGTGATTTATGTGGTTACTTTTTTCGAATGTGTTTCGAATTTTGATTTAAATTTGAAGTGCAGATAAGGCATAGCCTGTGTGCTAAGCACACATTGTCAATCATCGTCATTGTGGAATGACGTTATAACTTAAAATTCAAAATACTTTAAATATTTGACAACTATAGCCACACTGACGAAACAAACCGGTGCAGTAAGTGAATAACACTTTGGGTACTTTCTACAACGTATTTGTGACACGGTTTATCCGACTTTAGAAATCATTTTAAAGTTTTTATTGTTCTAGCATTTTAAAGACAAATTTTAGTCCGTATGCTTATTACATGTGTACGATGACAAAAATCTGCCAGTATGAAAAGCTGTATGCCGAAAGCATGGATTTAGTCAGTACACAAAATGTGAAAAATGCTGTACTTAGAAATAAAAAAAATACAAAGGCACATTTTTCATGTTTTGTCATTGTTTTTTAGCGTTTGTTACATGTGCAGTCGAAGTGTTCTGCTTTTCAAAGTTAGCCTCGTTCAAGCAGATGATTGTAGTATAGAGGTGCTTTTCCGTTATTCGGAATTTTGTATTCCAGCATGTGAGCTTTTGTCGATATAATTTGTGTAGTAATTTGCTTATATAAGTGTGGAATTGTTTTCCTATAGATACTTCATTCCAGTCTGAAATGCTTTGTGTTAATCATGGTTGACACACACGGGCAGATACCCCCCAAAAAAACACCCACACCAAACTTGATCCACTTTTAGTTTCTTGTTTCACTAATAATGACATGGTTTATTATGGTGGAGCTTTTTAAACATTAAATTTATTGATTTTGGCAAATTTTTGGATATTAATTTGATGAGCACCATATCTGGCAGAGCTAATTCCAATAACTAAGACTCGAAAAGTTCAAAGCTTGTCTAGTTGGGTTTCTTAAAAATCAGGCTCAATCCCACTCTACCCAAAACTAAAGCTAAATAAAGCCCATCTGATTGCACTTTTTAGAAACAGTTTTTTCAAGGCTTATGTTACTAATGCTCGTCTTCATGTATGTATACTACCTTATATCTAGCATTTATAAGTCTGCAACTTCCAGTCAGGACTCTAGTTTAGAAGGGATGGCGTTTCGTCTTCCCACTTTTCCAGAGAGGACTTCCTCCCACACTATCTGACTGAAATCTTAGGTACAAAAATGGGCTTTAAATATTGTACTGTAGTCCCATAAGTTTGATCACTTGTCTTGCTGTTTATAATTGTAGCGTTATTTTACTATAGTTTCACTAGCTGAAAATGATTTACAACTTTGCAGTAATCGTTTTCGAGCGTTACGATAATTTTATTGCGGAAGACTTTGTATTTTGGTATGGTGTATGATATGTTTTTGTGTAGTGGTCTGTATGTAATTGTATTCAGTTTTGATTATGTCAATCTACAAGTAGCAACCGATTGCCTCAGTTTGCCTGTTGAAGCTCATTCTAGAATGTCTGCTATACATGACATTGTAACTATGTTGAGTTGAGCTTTTTGAAACTCACTCACTCACTATCCATTCATGTTGGCTTTTTAATTAGATTATTTTTACGTTACAGGAAAGTTGACTAGAGCGTTTGTAATCCTATAGCTGACGGTTAAATGTCGTTATGTTATTTCTGTTATGGAAATGTTCCTCATTGTCGGTAACTTTTATTGTAGTTCGTCGTGTGCATTTAATGCGCTGTTTTTTGTGCCGGTTTTATTTCCGTGTGCTTGCCGTTTTGTGCTAATGTATAACGTATCATCTCACATATTATAGCGGAATTATTTCCATTGCGTTTGCTAGTTACAGATACAGTAGATAAATTTGTGTCCTTTCTTAGCCCCAGGAGTCGCTTGATGTGTATTTTTGATCTCCATTTTTTGTATTATGGTGATTAGTTTTCAGCCCACTAGCACACAGTTCCTAGTAGGCAGAAATATTGCAGTTTATGCCGGGCCGGATTTGGCTTTGTGTCGTAAAAATGTGGTGCGCTCAACTGTACGCAGTGTTATGCTGCTGTTATTTGATTTCATATGTAAGTTATTTTCACGAATTCGGAACATTATGAAATCTTTATTGCATTGCCTTAAGTGAACTTCTAAATGTTACGTCATACAGAGGCCCTACGTGCCAGAAAATACCTCACTGATGTCCGCCATTCTTTGGCCTGTCGGGCCCTCTTTTTGTGGGGCCCCTGTTCAGTGGAACATGCCGAACAGTGCCTAAATATACCTCTTCTAAGCAAATGTATCACAGTGACGTTTTACTCGGTGAAAGCGTTGTGGAAGGAGACCTTTTCTTCGTTGTAGAGCCACCGACAACTGCCGCTGGAACAAACACCATCGGTTGTCTTCCTGGTGTCTTTAGTGACGGCTAGCATTCGTTTGCCTATTAGCCCAAGTCTAACAGCTGTTCAAACGAACACGGAGTCTGTCCAGTTATGCATTTCGATAGCTTACGGTAAAGTTCGCATAGAACTAAATTAAATGAGTTTTAACATTTAATTGTATTATTTCTGTGTGTTTTGTTCAGTTTCATGCTCCCACCGAAACAAAGTCCTCTGTTCTCCACTGTTCTAATTACAGGTGATGGGTGATAAGACTATCTTTGTATTTGTAACTGTAGTCGTATTTTGTATGCATGGAAACATATATACCAGACGGTCCGTAAAAAGTAAGCCCTTAACTTTCAGATGTTAATAACTTATTCAATACATAATTTTTAACTATATAACGGCGTTAATAACAGCAACCAAGTTAATTTGGCGAAAGGCGGAATCGCTCGTTTGTATTCGCCAAGTTTTGGCTAGGGGTTTGACCCCAAATTTCCCTTTTCCTGCCGGGTCAAAGACCTCTTTTATCTAACACGTACATTGAGTCATTGGACCCCACAAGTGTACCTGTCAAATGGCATCTAATTTCATCAAAGCGTTGAAGCAGAGTGCACGAATGTGACAGAGAGACAGACCACGCTACGCAGAAATGTGTAGGAATAGGCGGAGTCGCTTCCGTTGGAAGAGCGATTTCGCCTAGTAATATGTGCTTTTCATGGACCACCCAGTATATTACAATTAATTGGTTACGTTGTAACGAGTGGAGTAGCCTATATACGATTTATTTATAGTTGACTTGTTTGTGTTGCTAGTACGTGCTGTATACCGCCTGTGTTATAAATGTCTCCATTGTTACGTGTTCATGGGAACGCCACCGTATATGTTATATGGGAAATAAAACAATAAAATTATCGTTGCTTTGTCATCAGTTGCTTATATATATACTAACGTTAGTTGTAACGTTCGAGATCAGCGTTACCGCAGCGTCTATAGAACTCGGAATAGTTCTGTAGTCACCTTGGGGTAATCGCTTTCTCTTCGCGACCGGAAGTTGGACGCTGGCTGTCAGACATGGGCGGTACGGTCGGCCTTCCCTAGCGGCAGCTGAGCTTATTGTTTGCAGAAAGCCTTCAGTCGGCCTATCCCTACAGTGAAACCGAACATACAACAGGAGAAACGTTGCTGCTGTTTCCTTAGGCTAATGGGAAACTGCATAGACAACGCACGTTTCATTGGTTCCGAAATATGTCCGAACGACCTTGAATGACTGAACGAACATTGCGCACTCTGGTGGAGAAATGTTCGTTTTTTAAAAGATGGTTTGGTGGCGTAGGGTAACGGTTAGCAGGTCGGACTTACCGTCAAGAGGTCGTGGGTTCGACTCCCAGTCAGGTCGCTATCATGTGGTTACTACTTGGATGGGTGACTGTCTGCAGACAGGTAAACCATCTCGGTGTGTAACCAACCACCAAGGTCAACTCAGCCTTTCATCCTTTCGGGGAAAATCGAGTACAGCATGTCTGGCTGGGGTTGATGCGGGCGCGTTCATCTATGTCAGGTGCCAGGTGTCTTCCCATATGGCAGGTGACGCTCCGTAGCTAACTGCCTATGTCATCGCCCTACCCAACAGTACCATCGCCTATCCCCTACGACGTATCGTTTAGCCACAATACATATGGGTTACAACAAAAATGTTGTTTAGCATGCTGTTTAACAAATCCACGAGAAGTTGCAGAAAGTGGAAGCTGTGCTTTAATTACTGGCGTCCGGCGAATTATGACTATCTCAGCACATAATTATCCTTTAAAATGGAGCTTATGAAATACGACTCTATCAACTCGTCCGCGATCCCCAGCGTATTGTCAGTGTAATACTGAGTGTACGTAGGCCTAGCGGTCGTTTATGTCGCTTGTCACGTCCACAGGCTTCGTAAAACTTTTAGAGGTCGAGCGAAACCGAAGTTTTCTGTTTCGGCCGTAACCGAAACTATGACTTCCGACAAAACAGAAACTGACATTTTCAATTAATATTAATGCAAATCACCGTTATATTACACGAAGCATATGACATTATTTAGCAATATCGACAAACTGTTGTCTGCTTTCAGGCGGAGTGACTTTTTTCAAGAAATTTATACGTGGATAAAGATAATCAATTAAAACGCAGGCATGCGTACGGAGCGACAGAAAAAAATGAAATCAACTAAAATTAAAGTTGCACGCTCCGGTTTTCATGTCATTCCATTTCGGTTTAGGCCTATTTCGTTTCATTTTCGTCGCTTTGTACCCACGTTAAAACACAAAAATGTCACAGAGTTTGTCTTCTTTTGACGACGTGTGCTGTCATCATGGGGATCCCGTCACTCGATTACTCATCATCGAAATAGTTTCGGTCGATACCGAAACTCAGCGCATTGCATACCATTGAAACCGAAACAACTCTGAAACTGCATTTAATGTCAGATTCGGTGCGGAAACCGAAATTCGGTCTAGCTCTAGTTGGTTCGTCGGACCGTGAGGACATGATGGAACGCGCGTTATGGTGCGTGCAGTTTTCCCCGCATCCGTCTCTTGCATAGTCCTTCTATAATGCGGCTCGGATAAGATCCGTACCACTGTGGGACCATGCTGTTGCCGTTTCATCCCAAGGACAAATTAGGCTTCATTAAATCCGCGTAACACAGTTACAACAGTCGATAAGAGTTCATTGAGTTCGGGTCTGAAGTGAAAAGTAGGGCTGTAAGCATTACTTTATATATATTAAATGCATTTAAAGTAATGCATAAAGTTGTATTGGTAGGCTCTATTCGAAGACTCGCAGTAGCCTACTTTTCATCAGGCCAAAGTACAGAGTGGGCCAAAATGGCACCATTTTGTATGTCTTATAACTTCACCAGATATTGACCAATTTTCAAAATTCTTTCACTATCAGAATCAAGAGACAATTTGCAATAAAAATGTTACTATAGATCCCACCACACCCAAAGTGTGTCACTACACTACCTTGTAAAATGTCAGTGTCTTAAGAATAACAATTAAAAACAAAACAACTTTTGTAAAAACACATTTTAAAAATCAACAACAAAAAACAACGTGTTTGTTGTCTCCGTTATTGTCTAAAAAATCACATCTCACAGTTTTCACATCAAATGTTCAATGTGTCCGCCTTGCTGCTGGACGACGCATCGAAGCCGGTGACGCCACTGACCAAATGCGCGATCAACCAAACGCTGCGACACTTTGCCCACTCAGCGACATTGGCTTTCTTTAGCTGGTTGACTGTCGTGAATCGTCAACATTGATAAGCCATCTGTTAAAGGGCATCCCAAACAGCATAATCGACCGGATTTAAGTCCGGATTGTTTGGGGCCACATGCCAGGCTTGATCAACGTTGATCACGCAACTGGTCAGTGGCGTCGCCGGCTTGACTGCGTCATCCGACATTTCACAAGGTAGTGTAGCGACACATTTAAGGTGTGGTGGAAACTATAGCGACCGTTTCATTGCAAATTGTCTCCTGATTCTGACAGTAAAAGAATTTTGATAATCGGTTAATATTTGGTGAAGATATGAGGCGTGTAATAAATGGTGCCATTTTTGGCACACCCTGTACGTAGTGCAAAGTATGCAACAATTCAATGCCGACAGTCGTTTCTTTTGAGTTCATGTTTCGTTGTGAGTTAATGTTTCGTTGGGAAAAACAGTTTTCTTCATTCTCATCCATTTCTTTTGACCCTCTGATGTCCAGGGGAGGGGGGGGGTAAAATTGCCTCCAGGTCGCTTTTATCCACGTATCTTTGGAACCGAAGACGATACGATGGTAAGGTATGATGGTCCCGCTACGAAACGCTGCATTCATTGAAGTAGCCTACATTGTCAACTGCAAATCCAAAATGGCGAGTTTGATGAGGCCTATTTTTTCTAATCTATATATAGGCCTAAGTAGATGAACTGAAAACCGATTACATATAATTTCTAATTCCTAAAGATTAAGAAAAAACGCGTAACCATTTGCATTGCAGCTTAAAATATTCACAAATTTTATTCATGCGAAGGCAACATGTATAAACGCATGCATAAAAACGTACGTAATCTCACACATACGGTCGCAGAATATGAGGTGTTGCAAAGTAGGCCTATGCACGAAGTGTACGGCAGTAGCAGGAAAACGATAAAGCTGGGTCATAAAAGCCAGCAAAAGCGAGAATCCTAGCATACAACAAGTAGTTGGCGAGATATAATCCCGACACGCATTGCGCTCACGGCTCCCGAGGGTGTTCGGTGTACGCATAACAATAGGCTACTATTTTGTCATAACTACGTGAAATATTAAATAATTACCTTCGCCGAAGACAAGCGGGGAATAAGGCCACGTTTCTGTGTCGGCAGGCCTAGATTTTTGTAAGCTGGAGGGCGCAGGAAAATTATGAACGAATTCTGGCAAAATTTTGTAGAGGGCTCGGGAATGCAGGCCCGTCGACAGGGTGGGGTAGGGGGTAAGCTACCCCGGGCCTCGCGACGTTTTGGGGCCCCGCCGTCGCTCAGAAATAAAAAAGGACACCAGAATGCACCATTTTAAAAAGAAAAATTCAATTTTTTTTTCTCCAGAGCAGCCCCGCAAAAATGTTTGGGGGAACTTTCCAGAATGTTTCCTTGGACCTCGCTGTGGCTCTCGACGGGCCTGCGGGCAGGGCTCGAAGAGAAGCAATTAAATTTTGCTGGCGACGCCGGATTTTTTCGTATATTCTGGAACAATATAAGCTTACAGCATTCACTGCCATTAGCCGATAAAAGCTGTAACAAAATCGTTTGTATTTGCCAGGTGGAAAAACCATTTTCGGCGAAGGTTTGAGATATCTGATAGCTGCTAGGCAGGACGAAGCCCCCTGTCGACCAGGACCGGATTAACTGAGCAACAATCATAGCGCGGGCCCTGTTACGGTTCGACTGAAACAACAAAGATCATCGGGGCCCGCAGCATAATAGCATTTAAAAATCCAAACAAAAAGTGGACTGAGTTCATTTTAAATGGTCGGAAAAGTCTACAATATTAAGTCCTTTTTGGATTCAGTCCATTTTTCCGTTGTACTTTTCATATGGCACTTGGTCCACTTTTCGTTTAGACTCTTCGTTTGATGTATTTATTTGCTACTCCATTTTCCGCCTCTGAGCCTAACAATTTCTTTGCTTGTGCTTTCAGTCGCAGTCGGACGAAAGAATTAGGAACGGAATAAATTTTATGCGTATTTGTATTTTTTGTTTTATGACATTCAGTGTACACAGCAGCTCATAACAGACAGATTGACAGATTGTCATACGGATTATTCATCGCAATGTTGGTCTAAAATGTTTTTTATTTATCTGAATTTTTGTTAATATAATTAGTTTTTGCTTACATTTATATTTCACAAGGTAGTGTAGAGAGGCATTAACCATCTAGTGAGAAATATAATAATCAAATTATTGCAAATTGTCTGCAAAATGTGCCAGCGAAAAAAATTTGAAAAATTGGTCAATAACTGGTAAAGATGTGGATAAAAGTAAAGTGCCACGTTTTTTATGGCCCACGGTGTAGGTTAGCTATTAGAAATGAACTGAAAATAATGCAGCGTAACAGACTAGAAACAAATCGTTTATTTTCGGTAAAACGCACCTGAAAGCAAACAGAAAAAAATGCATCAATATTTTCTAAAGGTGGTGACGAAGTACACATTTTCATTGGGAGGGAGCCACAGGAATTTTTACGAAGATGGAAAATCGTCATCGTTTTAATTTTCGATTTTCTAGTTTCCGCTACTCGATGTTAGATGCATCGATAAGTTGCAAAACTAGGCTAGAACTAGACGCTACTCGACATTTTTAAGCAAAAATTGTCGAACTGTGGTACTCGATTTAGGTTAGAGTTAGGGTATGGTTAGGGTCGGTGTATAATGGGTTAGCGTTAGGTTTGAAGTTACGATTTCTGGAAATTCGAAGCTCGACTCGACAAATTTTCAAACTCAGTTTCTGCAGCCTATTCTGCAGCGGCTTCCGGTTCTTCTTCTTTAGGCGTCTCAGCAGCTGCCGGTTCCTCTTCAACTTTCTCGTTTTCCGCTTCCGGGACAGGTGCTTCCGGTGTTGTTTCTTCCCCAACAGCTTCCGGTTCCGGTTGTTCAACGGGTGTTTCCACCGCAGCTTGTTCCGGGGGCGGTTCCACCCCTTCTTCCGCGGTTTCCGCCGGTTGTTCCGTGAGTTCTTTCGCGCCTTCATCTTCGCTCTCTTCGGCCACTACAGCCTCTGCAGCTGCTTCTTCCGTTTCCTGTGCGTCCATCGTCATCGCGTTAAGGCGCGTACAGAACGACGTAACTCAACTGAACTGAACTCGACTTAACTGACACGGTTTAGTTTTTGACGAACTGACTAATAAGCAAGCAGGGCGAGGTCATGGGTCATTAGCTGACGCGTACGTGAGCGTAGTCACGTAGGCCACCGACGCCGTTAGACGGTGCCGACTGTAATGCATTACTGCTTGCCAGTTGATCAGTTCGTCAAAAACTAAACCATGTCAGTTCAGTTCAGTTCAGTTGCATCGCTCTGTAATGCCAGATATACAGGGTTGAGCAATTGTAAGTAAGCAAGTAAGTAATTTATATAGCGCATTAAATGTAATAAACTCGAAAGTGCTCGGAGTGCTAGTAGAGCGAAAAGTAAAAACAACATTTTAGATGGCGTGAAGAAACAGATAAAAAGTGGGCGATGCACTTAAGAATGTTTGGAAGAACGTTCCAGACGTCGTAAGATGCTAGATAAGTCGACTTTGGCAATTTGCGATGCTAAATATAGCATAGTGTCAACGCTGGAACTTTGGAAACTTTACTTTTTGGCTCAAACTCTATGAAGTTAATTGTAAATAAAAAGCTTATAAAGGTTAAAAATAAACAGTTAAAACAATTCGGTCAGAAATAGGTTTCTGCTTTTCACAGCGAAGTTTACTGGTCTTCGGATGACAATTATTTCAGTTTTAAGTAAATTAGTAAGTATGTAAGTAAGAGAGTAAGTAAGTAAATGCAATATATAAGCTTAGAATGCACAGGGTCTGCCAGTGGCGGAATCTGAGCAAGTAATTAAAATATGATTTATATAGTGCATAACGTTAACAAATTAACCCACGCTAGTTTTATCGGTAAAACATTTACTTTCTCAAAATTCAACAAAAAAAATTCCAACTTTAAAGCTGCGAAATACCGGCGTGACTTCGGTCTTGGACGGCGTCGGTTCTACTGCGCCTGCCGGTTCAGCTTCTAACGGTTTCTCCTCTACCACTTCCGGTTCGGGTTCGGGTTCCGGTTCCGGTTCTGGCTCGGGTTCGGCGGAGAATATGGTGCTGGAT
>Ga0056128_1001023_pt1 | contig 29358 bp, 20 predicted proteins | sample WorMetLIZISLAND2_FD_71113 | JGI IMG/M metagenome (GOLD analysis project Ga0056128, IMG submission 71113) | Marine gutless worms symbiont microbial communities from Max Planck institute for Marine Microbiology, Germany - Olavius geniculatus... ... | reverse complement strand
GGAGGGGGACGAAGCATTGAAGGACATAATGTGTCTTCTGGTCAGGCATTTTTCAGCTGTATTGCTTGGAAAATAACAGACCAAATATGAAATTCAGTGCAAGGGCTGGGCAGTGAGTATGGCCAGCGATCAGATTTTGAAGGCTATTGCAATGCATTCAAGATCAGTACCAGGCATTCTTAACCAGTAAGAAATAGCAGATGTGTCGATTTATTATTTTAAAAAATATTTTTTATAAAAAAAATTGCCAGGTGGCAGCACCCTTTTTGATGGAGGTTGGAAATAACTGATCGATTCTACACCATGTCCCCAAAAACGTCCAACTTTGTGATTGACCATATCTTCGCTAAATATTAACAGATTTTCAATTTTTTTCACTGATGCATTCTGTGGACAATTAGCAATGAAGTGATCATTAAATATCCTGCCGCATGTTAACTGTGTCGTTACACTACCTTGTGAAATATAAATGCAAGAAAAACTAACAATAATGGACAGCAAGCATGTTGCTAAACAAAATACACTTCCGACAAAAAATAGTGAATTATCTGTACGATGCTACACTTTGTTAGAAACGTTTTCTTTGGATATCTGGCGTACTTAATGATATGTTTGTTTCTGGCCATTGTGGTTTAGCAAGCCTACCATTTCATCCACAGTGGTCACATTCTCTTCAGTACATGTATGCTTTAGTCTGCCAGTCTCATGCCTTTGGTCAGTGCTGCATGTTTCCCAAATCTCCGTTAGTAACATTCCCACTCTTTCCCTGTTGCAGTTTATCTTCAAAAAATCTGCCAGTATTTTGCAAAAACTATATTTTCTGAATGGGTACAGCGGTACAAGTTCTTAAAAATCTTGTCTCCATTGTTGAATATATCATCATTGTTGAGTATATCATCACTGCATTAAACATCTACGATAGTATCATCTGCTTTTGTTTACAAACATCAGAAATGTATGTAGGACTAAACATAATTTAATTTTTGTATAAAAATTAGTAAAAATTTTCCAGAAGATAATATTTTGCATATGTATTTTAGTGATTGTAATGATTTTTAAAAATTTGTTTTACATGGTAGTGTAGTGGACACAGTTAAAGTGTGGTGGGATGTTTAACAACTATGTTATAGCTAATTGTCCACAGAATGTGACAGTGAAAAAATTTCAAAAATCAGTTAATATTTGGCAAAGACATAGAACGTGACAAAGTGGGATGTTCTTTTGGGACACAGTGTAGTTGGGATAAATTATAAGGCAATTCACCGTTGTGCGATACCTCACAATGATGTCGATGATGGGTGATGTCGGATTCTTTGAGTTCGTAGTCATCATGGGTTGAATAAATTGCAAGGGGACAGAGGGAAAATTGAACAATCGTTTATCTATTATTTTGTAAAAAAATCTTGATGTAATAAGAGCAGGAATTACACAAAGACTTAGGACATTTTTGTAGTACAGATATAATTATTAAATCATATTAGATCAAAGCTTAAGAAGTTATTTATTACCATAATACAAAATTTGAATATCAATATTAGCTTTGAAGACTAACAGTAAATATAACTTAAAACCTTATAGTATGATATGAAAGGGATTTTAGGCTACTGGATGCAAAGACGACTGTGCAAAGATACTATACTATAAGAATCCTCATTAACAGATACAGATGCCATGACAAAACTAGTAAAACTGCAGGTGACTGTAACTAACCGAAGTCCTCTTTACACAAGAATGTATCATGACTATTCAGAATTTTATACGGATGTAAATTTATGTGCAAACATTGCGTCAACAACAGTTAATTTATCCACATGACTCCCAACACCATCGCAATACTTCACCGTCGTCACACCAGGCACAGAGCTGAAAAACTGCCTGAAACAATGCTAGTGCAGTTGTATAAACTATGATAACTGTCACCAACTCAATCGTGGTCGGCACATATACTGTATATGGATCATTTCGAGGTCTTCTGCCACGGTTTTTTATCGATGCCCTTGTGCTCAAGAACATGACGGTAACGACAACCAGTGGTGAATTGGCAGCCCGTGGTGCGCCAGAAGTAGCACTCGTCACCATTCACCGGACCTCGCAGCTTAGTCGTGCCGGTTGCAGTGGTGGCGGCCGGTGGTGCCAGCTTTTCACCACTGCTACAGAAAACACGTCATTAACAACAAATTGTATTAGAAGTATATGCACAGGACAAACAACCTCAAATGTAGATGGCCATGTTTAGCATAGCAAAAAAGCAAAACTAGGCTAAAAAAAATTGGGGGGGGGCAAAAAGTAACTTATTTATATGTTTCCAACGCATCATGTTTTTTATCGCAATTTTTTAAAACAATTGTCCAGTTTTTCGTATCGTAGAGGCTCATTTTGACGACACCTTCCTCTAGAAATTGCATTTTTAAGTAACAGTAAAGTTAGAAATTGATCATGGTCTCGTAAACAAACTTCCCAGAGACAGTGGCTTCTATCCCTTTACCGGGTGGGTGCAACTTGCACCCAGTGAAAAATAGGGGGAAAGTTCGAGTGAGTGAGTAGTTTCTTAACGGGAAAGTTTTGATAAGGTTGTAGATCAAAACTTCCCCCGATTTTTTGCCAGGCAAACTACACCCTTAACAAAACTTTCTCCTTAGAGGGGAAAGAAGCCCAAAATGGAAGGGAAATCTTGAGTCAGAAATTGTTGGGAACCTCAGCCAAAACTGGGGGGGGAAGTTGCACCCGATTTTGATTCCAGATTTCGGGGGATAGAAGCCACTGCCCAGAGACACCTGTAATGAGTAGGCAGTAGGCACAACCGAAGTCGTGTCATAAGGTGTGACTATATACATTGTCTACTAATGTTACTTATGCAGCATATATCATGTAGAGATGCATTCAGAAAGACGTTTGTAGTCATAGAGCAAAAACCAAATTCTTGTGCGAGATTCTGGTGCATATTCCGCAGCTATTACCTTTTCGCTGGTTTTTCAATGAAGGCACCGCCAGATGATGTAAGCGGGTTATCAGGGAATTTGATTAACAATGGTTGTCCCGCCAGCATTTTGCCCTGAGGACAGAAACACATCACAATAGCATGGTACAGACTGTTATCATTCACGTTAGCACCAAGTCAACATCAAAAATTTCCAACAGTATCAAGTACCAAAGGAGAAAATTAGTTTTATTTTAGCAGCATGTTATTCATTATACCGATCACTGTATTTATTGTATTTGCCATCAATCCGAATCATTACTATAGTATTATTAACTATCTATTACATATATTAGTTATTTTTGTACAAGGTCATAATGCACGTTTAATCATATGCAAACTAACAGTAGACCTAAGTTCCAGACCTTAATGTATGACAGCCTAATATAAGTCACTTTAAAACAGGTATTCAAAGCATTGGCTTGTTCCCCAGCTGACAGTTGATCAGTGAACTTAACTAGCAGTCTTCCAGGACACCTCTAACTAAATTAGTCAGTGATATGACATACTCTACCTGAAGGCCTTGCATTGCTTGACCAGCACCTTCTGTTGTAAAGAAGTTAACAAATGCACAGTATTTGTCCGGTAAAACTCGCACGCTCTGGAGGTCGCCAAACCTACAAAGTATGCACTGATTACAAGACCTGCAGTAACTGGCGACATTAGTATTCTACTAGAGCTGACGATGATTAAAAAATTTCAAGAGTTCACTTCACAGAAATCAAGTAATAGTTAATCGGTTAAAACTAACAGTATTACTTCTCCAATAGTTATTCAGCTAACAGCTGTCACACATCCACAGAAACACAATGAGTTTAATATTCGTGCTATGCCAGTCTTGCAGATAGACTAGAATAGTCATGTTTTCTTGTACAATCATTCTGCATCCGTGACTGTATCTAGCTGATAATGCTTTCTTAGAGATGAAACTGCGATCAAAATTCTAGCAATCAATTTTTTTTAACCACAGATAGGGGTGACCATCATTAGTTGTTCATTTCCACCACTTTGTATTCTACTACCTCTACCTAGCAGCTAATACCAAAACAACAAATTTTTTCCAAAGTTAATCTAGGTTAAAGTCCAAGTCGCATCATTTTATGTAACTGTTAAAAAGTGCTAATTGACTTAATCAAATGCTAATTTGTCAATATAAATTAATCTTCTGGTTGCTAGCACATCTTAATACCCTAAAAATCAGGTTTAAATTACTCACTTTTCCCATTTCACGGCTTCGGCCATATTTGGAACCATGACGTCATCTGCAGGAGGGTTGCTAACTAGCTTTATTGCTTTGAGGTCAAATGCAGCTTAATTTACGGCCAAATAGCCTCAGAAAGGCCAATTATTCATCAGAAGTTAACCCACTAAAGCTAAGATGCTTGAGTCAACTTACTGAGCAAACATTTCTTCCAGAATGCCCTGAGTTACAACTGGCTGCACGTTACCGACCCATAACGATGTCAAACGTTCCGGATTGCTTGGACTGCATTCACCAACATTCATACAGGCATAATCAAGCAATTAATTAATCATCAACCAACGAACCAACCAATAAGACTTGAGTTAACATAGAGCCACTTTAATATTAATAGCAAAAAGGTAGGTTAGACGACAACATCAGGGATTGCAATCCCGGGATCCCAGCCATTTTCGACAATTCCACATCCTGGTATTAGTGGCATCCCAATCCCTGGATTTCAGAATTGCAAAAATTTGTTACGATTGTATTTTTTTCGAGTGTTATATGATACAAACAACTAATGTAGTCATCTAATGAATAAAATATTTCATGCACTGCATGCTAAAGTCCTACTCTTTGCTGAGCATCGTAATCACAGTCACTCCCTATAGTTTGGATACACCTGCCATAGAGGCCTACTACATCCTAAGCACAAAAAAATTCTACTGAGAATACCAAAATAATGACCAATTTGTAAGCCTAATCCCAAAAACCGGATCCTGAAATTACAAATTTCTTAATCCTGGATCCCAGGATTGAGAATTCAATCCCGGGATTGCAATCACTATTGAATATGAATAGAGCAAGGTGGCTGGTTGACTCGTTCAATTTCATTAAATCTCTGACTCTTTGAATATACTACTGGACAGTAATTTGATTGCAATAAGTGTCACATAAACAACTCTCTGTAACGCAACTAATTAAAGCAAATCATTTCAACAATACATATTTAAATGAGTAAACACCCTCTCCCATCTAAAAATTAACCTAGCAACATGTCACGTGCTGATTTGCAGTACAACAACATAGGTAAAACACAAAATCAGGGTTCATAGCATAACGACTTTCAAGTACTTTACAGCACCTTATCTGTTTTCAAGCACTTTTAGGGGCCTTGAATTTTTTTCAAAGTTCAAGCATTTTCAAGAATTTCTGAAGAATGCTATAAATCCTGAAAATACGTGGAAACAAGCTGGCTCACTCCATTTTGACGTCGTCATACAGCGACGGGGGCATGGCAGAGTTTCGACTCTGCTGAATCTGTCGGGCCGCCTGGTCATAGTGGTGTTGTGGTATTGGTGGCAACGGCTCTTTCTTCTTGTGAGAATTGCTCGCCCTGCTTGACGTCCCCGATGGCTGTGACTGTTTATTGTTTGTTGTTGTTGTTATGGTGGCTGTTGGCACTGTCGTCGTTTTTGTCGGTAGCCGAGAGACTTTTGATGACGACTGCTTTGGGGGCTCCACAGGAGGACTTTCTTCATCAGAGATATAGAGATCACTCAACATCGGATTATCTGAAACTGCAACATAATAGTCCTCAACTTGTCTAGATCACAGATCTGGGTTAAAAATCAAATTCAAATTGATAGATAATCAAAATTAGAGCATCAGCATCACTGTTCTTCCATACTATTTTTTTTGTTCCATGTGGAGTTGTGGTCTATAAATCATGTTCATGGCCTCAAGAATAGAAATTGTGGTCTTGGTTGTGGTCCTAAAAGGCTAAAGTTGGTCTCACTCTCTTGGTACTGGCAGTAGGCATGGAGCCAATCTCAGCGTGGTGCATCTCTCTGTAGTTCTAAACTTGTATCAACAAAACTACATGGCTTACAAAAGCAAATAATAGAAGTATTACCAACCAAGCCCAGCAAGAAGAGAGTCAAGGGCTTGCTGAACGGAGTCATATTGGCTAGCTGCAGTCTGTGCTTGCTGCTGGCTAAAACCCATCTCCTGTACACCAGACCACACACATACAAACTATACTCAACTTTTGAACAAGAACAAGACAAGTCGATGAACCGAGACGAGGGGTCCTATCAACTTCCACACATCTACGATTGCTTACTGTCTGCCACAGCGACACCTGGTGGACAAACGTTCTGAAGAAGGCAGCAGCAGTTGCCGAAACGTCAACAGAAATTAAATAAAAGGTTGTATTTTGATAAATTTGAATATACTCAACTGACTAGTAACAGTAATAGCGACGCTGTAATCATGGCTGAACTAGAGAGTTTGTGATGTATCACAGCTGAACAGTAAGAGTGAATGCAGAGACAGCGAAATACAAAGTAAAAAACAAAGCCGACTTACGACTAGCTGGTTGGTTCGAACAACATTTAGTTCGTGCTGGGCATCCTCGCACTTGGCGTCGAGTTTTAAAACCTGCATGAAAGCCTCCTCAGCTGCCTGGTAGTTCTACCACAGCATCAGCAACGATCAATAGTGAGACTGGCCAGTACCAGATTTCAGTTACGTTCCGATACGTTTGCGATTAAACAACTTCTTGTCATTTGTGGGCACACAGTTAATAAAAAATAGCTTCCAACTGTTAACGGAATACGTCTTTGTGATTAGCTGATTACGAACAGCAATCTGAGAAATTCCCCTGCAATACAAAAAAATACCCCTGCAATGAACGACTGACGAGGTATAAAATAATCAATGCTTACTCAACATCTGATACGATGTTTTCGTACTTTTAATAGCCCAAATGCCCCCAATTTACTTAATAGATAAGATGTTTGCCACTTTGAGCCACAGAATCTGGAAAACTAACCACAAAATTTTTTTAAAATTGCCATGAAAAAACTGTGGCCCTAATGATTCATACAAACTGTCATATGGTTTAGCAAATAATTAAGACTTTCACTTTAACAAATGCCAAGCACTTATACAAATGCAACCAGTCACAAATAACAAAACAATTAACTAAAGTCACTGCTGCCCTGTATAAAAAAAGTATTTTCAGCAACTTCAGCATACTCACTTTCAGACCAGCCAGAGCCTTGCCTTTACGGAAGTAACCCTTTGGCCAATCAGACGCAAGGCTAATGACTTTGTTTGCATCTTTTAACGCTCTGTCACAAACACAAAGTGAACAATAAGAAAGTCAACATTCTTTAAAGCCACATAAATGCATCAAATTACAACTTTTATTCACCAAACTGTTCCAACAGAAAGTAACCGTGGTTGCTAAAACTTTGACAATTTGGCAAATAAAGGCAATAATTCAATGAATTTTTACAGCTTATTAAAGTAGTCCTAACTCAGCCATCTGGTTTGTAGGGCAGCACTGATCTCCTCTTCCTCCCTAGCCCTCAGCCAGACACCAGTTTACACTGCAAAAACCATGCCAGCACCACACCAACCACATGTCTATAAAAAGCAATAAATCAGAAATCAATTATTTTCAACTGTTTAAACTGTATACAGCAAATTCCAACAAAAATTTATGCATTAACCACTTGCATTACATTACATTAACCATTAACACTACGTGCACCAAATATCTCATGAATTCAGTCTATATCGTTATGTTAACAAAAACCAAATAGAAAAAGTTTACATATTACAAATGGCAAGACAGAATGATGCATAATTACTTGTCGAACTGACTCAGCCTTTCGTGGCAGTACGAGCGATTGCCAAAAAACCTGCAAGCATGCATTCAGCTCTTTTGAGCTTTTTGTCAATCAATTCAGTTTAATTACCTCAGTTTTTTTAACATATTCACAGCTTCTCCACTATCTCAAACCATGGCAGATCTGTGATTTCAACACTCTACCATTTATAATCCATACATTTTTAATCGTCTTCGTCTTTTTATATAACACAATCATCATACTATCTCAAACTCGTCTGTAGTAGGAAATTAAGTGCATGTATTCTAAAAGCATCCACTGAAACTATATGAAAAAATGTTTTACAAATCTTGCAAATTTTTTTTAGCAAAATCACAGCTTTACTGAATGTCGATAGTGGTTACACAATACGCATAAAACATAACATTTCTGCAAAATTTTATACTTTACACCAAACCACCATCTATCTCCAACGTACAAGACTTTTCAAACACTTTTTATTTTTCTTCTGCATAAAACAGTGCCTTTCGACCACCTGTAGACGACAAATACCTGTTCAAATATGACACAAAAATAAACAAATTTCTTGAGAAAAAATTGCATTTGGATCATGAGGAAGAAACTTGATTGAGCCAAGCGAATCCTGGAGGCAAATGTTCATGGACAACAGAGCAGAAGAAGACAGAGAAAGAGATGGATCAATGTCGTCAAGTACAACATGGCCAGGACATGTGGCTCGAGATGAAAGATGCGGGGAATAGAGCTAAGTAGAGAAAGAGACACCAGTGTGAGTTGTTCGCGCATTTTGCCACCGAGTCTGCCGCGCTTGCAGTACAGCGACCCGAGCACGGCTGCGTTGACGACCAGCAGACCACACCCTACCTCGACCATCACTGCCAGAGACAACATGCCAATGCTGCCTGATGAGTCTCGACCTGCGTCCACCATGGCGAGTGATCCACAGCCTGAAAAAGAGAGAGAGAGAGAGAGAGAGAGAGAGATAGAAAAGCTGAAAATCATGTTCAGATAATACGACTATGACAGAAACTGACCGGTAGTCTGAGCTGTCCAGCTGGATGGCTTTTGTAAAATATTCTATAGCAGCAACGTACTGGCCCTGACACGCCATTGTGTTGCCTTGTACTGTCACGCACACACACAGATATATAGCTGATTAGCAACAATCTATTTACTTCCTAGAGCCACTAACAATCAAAACTGCTAATAGTTAAACTGAACTTTGCAAAAAGTAACAATTGATTAATCACTAACTTGCTGAAAGCTAACAATGGTAATTGCCAACAAAAATGCATTTTGCTGCTTATTAGATTTTTCAGTTAAAGAGCCATAAGCTCACACAGAGGCACCGAGACACAACTGTTGAGTGTTTTTTTAACCCAGTCTTGCAGATGAACCAAAATGTTGATTTTCTTTTGGAAAACAGATTATAAGAAATGCTTGTAGTGATGTCACTGACACAGATTTAATCACACAAACACAGAAAAAAAAACAGCTTAGCATGCAACAGTTTCAATAAGGAAAGAATAAAGCACAACTTACTTGCAAACTGTCGGCTCCGCAATACAATGGGATCAACGTTGTCTGATGCAGGCTACAAAATAAAATAAACACTGTACAATAATGCTGCTGACTCAGGCTGTAAACATCCTAATAAGTAAGTAAGAATATTGATAATCAGACAAGGAAATCACAATGTGCTCAGTCTCAAAAAGAAACATTTTCTAATGCAGTCATTTAAATCATTCATTGCCTGTATTATTATTGCATGATTTGGTTTACAATGCCATAGTGCCAGAAGGTAACTGCAAGGACACCTAACAACTAGACAAAATGGCAAGGTATGGAGAGTCGAACAAACTGTGTTCTGGTGACGAAGTTCTACAAACAGATTAAATACAGTAAAAATCATTTCCCGCCCAGCTCATCATTACTGACATCTCACTGGATGTCAACTGACACAACAATTATTACGCTATCACACACACTGTCTGTTGCTGCTGCTGAAAGACCTACAAGTACTATCAAGCTTGCAACCTCGTGGTTTTTCCTGGATTTTGAGTTTTTAAAAAGGCCCAACTTAACCTTAGCCAAAAAGTAGATTGAATGATTCATTTGGGTTGTACTATCTACCCAAAGCATAGAATACCCAAACTTTTGCAAATTTATAGGTTTAGATGTTTCAAAAACTGACATTTCATCAATGGCGAAACAAAAAACTAAAATCATATTAAGTTTGGTTGGGTTTTAGTGGGTTTACCAATAGAAAACATGTTGTTGAGGTATCTGCATGGGTGTCTCAACGGCGAATATAGTTCATATCACAACTGAACAGACTGGTTCTTACATCTCTACGTTTCACAGGAGGTGACGGAGTTGCAACATAATTCTGCTCGTAGTTTTTTAATTTGCTGCTAACGTCAGTCGATCTATTTGATGTTGATGACAATACGGATGAATCAGCTCGGCTCTGAAGACAATTAATTATCAAAACTCACATGACGCAAATCAGCATGCACGTATCTGTCATTTAAGTTTAGAACTAAAAAAAGATAATCTTTAACATCTGCCCATGTATCTGTCTGCATGATAATCAACACTCAAAATTATAAACACATTTTGATTTAATATTTAGACAGATACGTCTCATCAAACAATCAATTAGACTTCGATGGCAATCCAAATCCACAAATTTTGCATTCTCCGAGTGCTTCTATAGTGATTGTGCTTGGAGATGGACATGTGCTGGATCGAATCTGACTAAAATAAACCAGCAAGAACTAGACTAATTCAAAATATATGACAGCAGAAAATAAATGGAATTGAAACTGAGCTAAAACCGGATATAAAAATAGTTAACAAACTGCTCCAAACTGACCTCATTTGAATCCAAGACTGGCTGCGCAAGGCCAAAGTCATTACTGCAACAACAAAATACACAATAGGTACAGATGTCTAAGAGTTGAATCAACCCGTATCAACAACAGTGCACTACGTTCAGCGCAAGACAGCTTTTCACGTGCTGCAGCAGATACTGCTGTAGCGTGACTTAGCCATCGCAATTCTGTCCATCTGTCTGCCCATCCATCTGTCACACAAGTGGACAGTCAAAAACGGTGCAAGCTAGGATCACCAAATATTCACTGTTGGCTGCCTGGAAAACTGCAGTTTCAGAATCTGTAAAGCTTTTCCATAAATTTGAAAGCGATCACCCCGAGCGAGGGTGCTAAATGATAGAGGGTATGGAAAATTCGCGATTTTCAGCCAATACGGCTGGGTGAGACCAGATGCACCCTCTGACAAGTGTAAATAAAACACTATAGATACTTAAATGTCAACTGCTGAGATCGATGAGCTTAGATATCGTTTGCACCGGGCCTTCAAACATTCACCGTTGTTGCACGTTCCCCTTTGCATTAGCTGGGCTTTTCTTGTTTGATCTACCACGATCATGGAGGGTGTTCAGTTCAAGAGCTTTCTCCACCACTAAACTACAAGTCTGGCATCAACTACTGACATTCACAACGCTGCCACGTACTTGACTTTTGAACATAATCTAAGAACATTTTATTCAGTGTCACATACGGACTTTAGATTTTATCATACAGTTTTCTTAAGTTCTATTGTTATATTCTTTAGGCGTAGTGTTTTTAGTTGTAAAGCACTGCCATTCAGGACGATGTAAAAGGCGCAATACAATTTTATTGACTGACTATTCCACAGGGTTCAGACTTCGAGGCAAATACATTCAGTATCGCTACATGACATACTTACAGACCCAGTAATATCCTTTCTGAAGAGGTAAAAGTGATAGAACACTGAAGGAATACAGCACCATGATATGCACTACTACCACAACTACATCAACTAATACTATGACATACTTCTTGTGCATAATGCGTATATAAACCACATTTATATGCTTAGTTTTGCATATCACTAGACATCTGCTGGCACAAATGGCAGCGAATGAAATCAATGCAAAGAAACAGCGAAAAACACAGCAATGTACTGACTTCGCTCTGTGTGTCCTACTAGATGCTGGTGCTTCATCTTTCCGCTTTTCCGGTTTCTTTGACGTTTCCTGTCCAGATTTGAAATCAAACGGTTTAAAGTTAAGTTATTTCGAATAAATGGTAAACAGTTAAAATACTCATATCGAGAAAAACTACTGATACTAAGTACATTAACAAATAACATAAGGTAATAAACAAATGCATCTTATATTGCGTATTATCCTACAGAATCATACAAAACTAAAAATTTGGAGCAAAGCCCAACGTGAGTCCGCCCGGCGCCCTAAGTCCGATTGGGGGGAATTAGGGCGGGGGTAAAATTTCCCCAGCATCAAAGTCACATGGCCCAAACTCAAATGCATTAGCATACGCTGAATGCGCATTGTCGACTTAGGGTAGGTCAACATGAGCGCTTATAACTTTGTTCGTAGAAGACCGAAGTTCACCAAATTTTTTATGTTCAACGCCAAAAAGATCGTTCTCATCAACGTCATTTAGATTTTGTCGCTATCTTCATTGGTTCCAGAGACATTTGCACTCAAAGTCAAAAGTTGTCATAAATCGCACCAATTTTTGAACGTTTTCTGCCCTCCCAAATTTTAAGGGGGGCGGTGCCATAAAAGTTGTACTTGCATTAACATCCTAACCTACAGGCACGTCAAGTGCCAAAGTTTCGTCGGGCTACACCTCCTAACTCCGAAGTTCTAAGCGCTCCTTTATTACATTTAAGGCCAACTTTTGACCCCCCACTTAAAAAAATTGTAAGGGGGGCCACCGTCCCTGATGGGGGGTGCGCTAGTAAGACTTGGTCATTCTCTAACGCGTGTAAAAATTTGGTGGCGCAGCACCCCCTAGGAGCCGAAATATGGTCTTCCGAAAAATGCGCTTTGGGTGGGTACAATTTCACATCTAGATCTCCAAGGTTACTGGACCAACTTCACCGGACTTGTTTCGCCTAACGCGAAAGTAATCGCTGTCGAACGAGTAACTCACCGATTTTGAATATCTTCATCCCTTCCAGAGATATTTGCCGCCGAACTTTGAAGTCGACCGAAATCGGGCCAAATTTTGCATGTTTTTGGCCCCTAAAAATTTTTTGGGGAGGCTCCCCCAAAATTTTGGACCAGGATTAAAAATTGAACGCAGCTTCAAGCATCGTGCAAAACTTTGCACCGATCGGCTGACGGAGCTCGGAGATTACGCGAGGAAAAAAAAGAAAAAAAGAAGAAAAAGCCAGCAAAACTTAAATCTGCTCCGCAAGCTATCACTTCCGGGCGGACTAATTATCACATAAATAAACACACACACTCAGACACCCAAATACTAAAAAAAACACACAGACTAAACACTTGTAAACAAGCAATAAAATATATACTCTACAATTAATAACTTATTAACATATACAAAGTGCAGCAATTTAAACAGATAATTCCAAGGTGTGAATGGTTAAATAGAATTAAGCTGACCTGCTTTGGAGGTTCTTGCTTCTCCATTCGTTTTTTCTCTCGGCGTTGCTGTAACAAATCAGCACGACGGTATATAGAAGTGAAACTATCCATATAAGATAGTCGAAAAATGTAATCCATCACTCACTAATGAACTAGACAATGGTTACGACTCCCATAGACGATTATGCCTCCATCAACATGTGACAACTACAAAAAGGCCAAAAAGTGCACTTTGAGGCATTTTTGACCCCACTATGACCTTGACCTTTGACCTATTGACCTCAAAATTTGAGGTGTTCATTCTTGCCCCAAAGTCCGTTGATGGTGAAAGTTTGATCAAACTCTGACAACAAACAGCCTGTATCTTCTAGCTAACAATGTTTGTTCGGGACTCACTCACACACATATGACTGCACGCATGCACGAACACTCTGAAAACAGAATGCCTCCAGCAACTATGTTGGCGGAGGCATAAAAATCAAGAAAACTGGAGTGACCTTCTTTTTTAGCCGGCGTTTTTCTAACTGTCGCTTTCTCTTCTCTTCCTCCGTTATCAGCTCATTCGCTAACTTCTCTCGTTGCTATAGTAACATGACGACAACAACACACCATCACTGCCATGCAAAATCCACTGCCCAGCTGCGTTTTGTGTACGACAGGACTACAGGTGACGATTTTCGGTCGAGCAAAAACTTCTGCATTGTACCAGAGTAAATTGTAAAATGCTGCAGGGTGCATAGTGCCGCTAATTTTAGCTTAATTTCAATTGGGTCTAACATCTAAAGCTTAAAGAACTTTATCTATATGCATCATGCAGATCGGGTGGCTTGGTAGTGTAACGGTAACAAGCCAGACTAGTGACCGAAAGGTCCCCGGATCGACTTGAGCTCGGAGCACTCTCAGGTAACAACCATGGGCAAGTTGTTCACACATGTGCCTTCATTCACCAAGCAGTATAATTTGGTACCAGTGGCCAAAGACGGTGTAACTGTTGATCTGGCATCGAATTGGCCGAGCACCACGAACTCAGTGGTTTATCCAACTATGGGCTCAATGGCCATAGAAAGGGAGACGAACACTCCACCTATGCCCTGGAGGGGCAGGGGCAGTGGGCACGGCATGCTTTACCTTTACCTTTATTATGCAGGCAGTACCTGCCAATATCCCAAACACCAATACCAACGGAGATAAATTGCTAAATTCTAAACTGCAACAGTATCTAGCTGATAAACTAAGTCCATTATTATTACTCATGTGATAGATGAATAAACACAAGATTCCATTTTTAATGTAAAAATAATGTGAAATAAAACATATCTCCTTAAGTAATTGTATACATATACCCGGCACTTAAATAGCAAAGTCGATAGACAATCTATGTGCCTCTGACTACTGAAAAAAAGTTTTAAAAGTTCTAATGTATATATAGCAAAACCAGCCAATATGTCAAATAATGTTGTTATTTTTTCACAATACAATCAAAATAAAAAACTGCCACCCATAACAAAGCTGCTACACCAAAAAGTGTGCATCTATCACTATAACTCTATCAAATGTAGAGATTGACTGAATATACATGACTTATGACTTATGACCAGGAAGTATGATCACATTACCCCGGTTTTGAACCAACTCCATTGGCTGCCAGTGTGACAGCGGGTCATGTATAAGACGGCGATGCTAACATACAAATCACTGAACATTGGTCAGCCAGAACACCTGTCAGTTCTACTTAGTGACTATACACCGTCACGTCAACTCCGATCATCCGACCACCAACTGCTGTCCCAGCCAACAGACAACACAGTATTCGCCAGCCGTGCATTCAGCTCAACTGCACCTCGTATTTGGAACAGTTTACCAACTACCATTCGAACAGCATCCACTGCCAACACTTTTCGACGACACCTCAAGACTCATCTTTTCTCCGGCAACACCGCCATCGACTAACTGTTACCATCCGTGCCTACGATTCGAACTTCTGTTTTAACATATGGCGCGTTACAAATGCAGACTACTTACTTACTTACTTATATCAGTATCAATAACTAATGCATTATCAACAAGAAACAAAAGCATCTAAGTATTCTTGGAACACTCAAGAAAAAAACAAAAAATAAGATGTACCTCCGCTGTGAGAGGCAGGTCACTATCGGAATCGCAGTCACCATGATCTAGATCACAAACCAATATCAACATTAGCGATAGTCAACCGCTGTTCACGTCATTTACATTATGTAGTTCCAAAGCTACAACATAGTTCCAGTAAGTACAACTGTGTTATCGCCAGGGCCAAAATTTTCACAAAATGTATAAAACATTCACTTTGAAATACAAAAACACATCTTGAGATATGTTTAACCATGTTTTAATAACCTGTACTAAGTAGAGGGAGCATTACACTAAATTTGCAAGTTTCTTTCATGCAGCTTTGTAATAAATACACTGTAACGCATAAAAAACACACTGATCAAAGTTTTTTTTACTATTACTATTACAGTCATTTGATGGCCAGTTGTATCAGGAATATTCATACCAAAACTTATTAAAATTGGATCACTTTTCTTGAAGTTGTGATAAAATAATTTTGGTGTGTTTATTATGCCTCACAGTGTGCATCAGATAAAGGTGCAGCAATGATGAAATTGGCGACAAACTCAAGAGTGGTATATCAGTTTCAAAGTTCTACAAATATAACGGTCGCGATCACAACCTACTACTTATAACGCAGTTGCTATTCTCGTCACTTTGCTACTACAGTCGACAACATCCACTGCACTACTTCCGACTTACACGATACATCCATTAAGACAAAAATATCTATCACTGAGTCTAACACAGCGAATAGTGGCAATAATTACAGCCACCGCTAAGGGAAAAAATGGCAAATTTTCACAGAACAGCATAGAGCCTGTTACCAGGACTGCCGGCACATAGACCCAGTCAGTTAAAAGAAAAGGTCAACCAGTCACCATGGGTAGTACACTAGCTTAATTTGGTTTAACCATCACCAACTCAGCAAGATCTAAAATCCAGTGACCTTAATATGGACAACGCAGTTGACTTGGCTCAGAACCGTCTACTCTGGAGATTAATGTCTACGTTCGGCGCTACGCACTCTTAGTGGTGCTTGCCAGAAATGATGATGATGATGATGAACTCAAGCTCTGCAAAGGGGACGAGAAACTTCAATCTATGCATACATCTTGCTCTTCTTATCACACCCACAAGACAACAGGTGCAACACAGACTTTGCACCCACTCACCCTGCTGGAATTTCTTTTTATTAGCCATGGGACGTCCCAAGTAGTTGAGGACGCCGCTGAGTGGGTCATTTTCACTGTCGGATGTTGTACAGCTGTCTTGATCACAGGAAGAGTCATAATCATCATCCAGTGCTGCTAACAACAAGACATCACAAGGTTGAAAACATGTTTTTTTAAAAACCTGGTAGGTTTTATTAGGTTTTTTTTGCAAAGGCCCAACTTAGAGTCTGTTGGTTGATTCATCCAGATGACTTTTTATCTGCTGTCTACTAGCATTGAATAAACAAAAATTTTAAAATTCATAGGTTTAAGTGAACATTCAAAACATAACCATAATTAAACATTTCATTATCAGATATAAATGTTTGGGCGAATTTCATTTGGCGGATTTCGAGGTGGTTTTAAGCAATAAAACCCACTAAACCTGAGACATCATCAACATCAACAACTTTTCAGCTACCGGTAACTCCTATAAATGCCAACATGGTGACAGGCATAACGGTGGTCAATTGCTGTGCAACACATTTCATTTACTCTTACGACTGTTGTTTCTAGCAACAGTTTTGACTGCCATGTTCGCTGTTTCTGTGTAAAAATCGATGCCATTTTTGGTTGCAAATGTAATTAAAGTCATTCATTTAACTCACCATATTTTCTCCATCACATCTCTGTTGCTAGACATGCCCAAAAATACCTTACTGTTATGGCTGGCAAATGAAATAATGACAAGCAAGAACCTAACAAATGCAAACTTATTGATTACATTTGGTGTCACTTTTTCCCAACTGGTTTTAACTGAGCAAAATATGACAACACTACAATTAACATTTCAAATAGCATGCACTTACCATTTCGGTACTTTGGATACATGACTTGCTTGTACAGTTCATACATTTGATCCTGTGAACAACAGACAATGATTAAATGCAAATATTCAAGCACATTCAGCAGTCCGATTTGTGTAAGGCAATTTGCGTTAAGTAATGTATTGAACAAATACAATACAATAGTAAATAAAAAAGTTATCTATCCAGTGTCTTCTTCACGACCACTTTTTTTAAATAAACAGAACATACAGTTAAATCCACAAGCTACAATGATGAAACCAAGAACAACCACAAAGTCTACTTACTTTTGTCATAGACACATTCTCATTGTCTGTTATTAGTCTCTTGTATGCCAAGTTGATTTTTTGAAATTTCTGTAAAAAATCAACAGTTCCAACTATTACAAGCTAACCTATAGATTATAAAAAAATATATGTCAGTATTGCAATTTAAACTAAACAAAGATGCATGTAGCTGTTCATAAATCTTCATCTCAAAGCTGAGCATTTCACAAGCTAAAACAAGTGAACATGCCCGTCTTAACACTAGTCGGAGAGGCCGATACCATATTTGATTTGGAGATATAAAAATGAAGAGCTGAATTGACCAGGCTGATTGGCTAAACACCGAGATGGTTTATCTATCCACTCATACAAGTAGTAGCTCAGCTTATCACAGACCAACTTTTTCAACCGAGACCAATGCATCAACCTCTACAACAAAATGCCACTCTGTGTGAACAGGTGTATGTGCAAAATTTACGAGCAACAATGTTAAGAATGCAATGACTCATTTTTATTGTGCCTACGAATTACATGCACATTTTTTGTTTGGCTAAACAATGTTTTGAAAATTATTACAAGTCAGGTTACTTTGGTAAGTGCCTATAAACAAACGAGAGTCACGAAACACTGCATCGACAGGTACGCTCGCAGTGACGGCACTGGCACCAAATATATGATCAAATCAGTTCACTAAACCTAACCGTAACCCCCAACTCTAATTCTAATCTTCCACAAACAGTCTGGTCATATAAACGTTGGTGTGGTCAATGTGGCTGGTGCAGTCGGTACGGTGTTTTGTGACACTGTCAGTAACCACGATCAGCTGTACACCAGCTTCCCACCATACAGAAACTACAATCTACATGCATTATAAGTGGGTGAAAAAAATTGTCCTCGATGAGAGCTAAACTCCCAAATACTCCCCCACCCTCTATAATGCTTATACACAGACTTGAAAAGCTTCATCCGATTTTGAATTCTTTTCTGGATGCCACTTCTGAGCCAGTCGCTTGTAGCTGGTCCGTATTGCATCAGAGTCTGCACCTGCACACACGTCAACACAGGCAAATGCACAGGCTTTCATAGCTAATATTTCACAATAATACACCAGAAATAATAGCCAACAATAGGTAGCACAGGTTCAACACTGAATCCAGATGTTTAAAGTTAAAATTCCACTCGACCCCATATAACCATATAAATTCGTATGAAATTTTCACGCAACTAACAATGTTTCGGCTTTGCAGTCAGTCGAGTTTTGTTATCTGCAGATGGCCATCAGTTACCACTGCCACGCCTTGTGCGCTGACGAAAGATTTAACGCCTCGCATAAAGTTTATAAATTATGTAAAGTACCGATTGGCAACTCAAGTACTCCGTACGCTTCTCCTCTCGAAAGACTGTTCATTGTTATATACAAATAAACTATCTGAAATATTTTTTCGCTGTAAACTCAGAAAAAAAAACAAACTCTAACACAACATCGTGGAACGCAGCAACACAGTTTTAACCTCTGTGATTGGATAATTTATCAGACATTCGTTTTTTTCTAGTAAGTAAAAGTCAGCGTTTGACCACGGCCGTGGTTCGACACTGTCAGCAGCAAGTTTACGGCGAATAGCCGCCGACTAGCGATTGCAATCCCAGAGTCCCGAATCGCGGGATTGGCGGTGTCTCAATCCCGGGATTACGGGATTACAAAATTAGTTAAAATCGTACTTTTTTCGCGTGTTAAATGATAGAAATATTTGAGGCAAGACAAAATGTTCCATTCTTTGCCATGCACTGTATTTTGTAATTCATATTCTGACAGTGATTATCACTCTCTACAGTTCGGATATATACCTTCCGTATGGACCTGTACTACATCATGTGCATGAAATAAGTCAAGGGTACTAAAATGACGACCAATCTGTGACCCTAATCCCGAAACGGGATCCCAGGATTACAAATTTCTCAATCCCGGATCCCGGGATTGACAAGAAATTTGAGCCAATGCTCACGAGACGCGCGAAAGCCTATAGCAGTTCCGGTTCAGTAGTTTAGCTGAAAATTGGGGTGTTCACGCTGAGTAATTATACAAATACCAAATTCTATATCTGGATCACATAACGATAGTTCCGTGGCGCCACCTTGTGAATGATATAGACTTGTTTCGCAGCCCGAAATTGCCCAAAAAATCCGCAAAATTCTTGCGCTCAAGGTCATTCAAGGTCAATGAATTCAACGCCAATCGTGAGCCAGTGTACGACTTCCTATCAGTGATTAATAGTAACCTAGGCCCTATCTCGCATGGTTACTGAGATACAGTGACTTATTGGCCAAAAATCACAAATTCTGCCCACCCCACTCTCATGTAGCGCCCTCATTTGGGGTGATCCCCTTCGAATTTATGGAAAAGCTTTACGGTTCCTGGAACTAGGGTCTTCCAGGCAGCCTACGGCTATTCGGACCTGCTCACGGTTATTTTTACTCTTTTCAGTTTTTTCTGAGTTTTAGTTTTCATTATTATTCTTATTTCTTACCTTTTCAGTTGTTCTCTCTTATTTTAGTTTTCTTCACTTCAGTCATTTTTCGAATTTTTTACTTCTATTATATTTCGAATTTTGTCAGTTTTACATTTAACAGTATTTCTATTCTCAGTATCTCTCATTTCATTTTTATTTTAAACATTTCAGTTCTTTTTAGTTTATGATGGCGACGGCCGCCATTTTGAATTTCGTTTATCGCCCATAATTCACTTGCTATTGCATCTATTCGCACGAAATTAGCACGTGGATTCATTTTATGGTCCTACATACGGAAATACCATAATATTGAACAAAAATAAAATCCTAGATTGCATCGGCCACCATCTTGGATTTTTGCACAGAAAGTACACTGACCAGAAGTCACAAGACTGTTTCCGTTATCTTTGTGTTTGAGGCAAGACAAAATGTTACTGACGTGAACAGCTATAGAGAATGCTTGGAGACCGTCAAGAAATTAGATCAACAGCTTAACTTTATTCCATAACATACATTAGCCTCTCTCACAGTTTCACAAGTTCATACACACAGCTCTTTGACAAATAAAACATGCCACAAACTACCGTTCAGCAACGGTGCTGTCATATTGCATAGTACTGCAATTCTGTGTGCAGCTATACGTGGATTAAAATTAGAAAATCAGCCAACAGCACAACTAATTAACAGTTTTGTGGCTAACTAGCGCTCTTGAATTGCATAACCAATAGTGCAACCAAGGCATTTTCAACCAATTATTCTGGGGTTGTTGATCGAATAAAATGCAGCTGTCAGAAAGCAATAAGCAAAAAATGAATACTGAATAAAAAGTACATGTATCTACACTGTGTCTGGTAAAAAAATGACCTCTTAGACATCATGCAATAAAAATGTCAAATCTAAACAAATCTGAATAGTTTCGTACACTTAATCCCCAATAAATTACCGAAGCGATTATCAAATTTCGTTGAAAAATATTATTTCTTACCAAAATTAATCGTTGAATCATTTTCCCTGACTAATTTGTTCACGCGAAATACCAGTGTCGGAATTCAATCGGTTGCAATCACACTAGAAACAAGGGGTGGTAGAACAAATTTAAAAGTGGAGGCGCAAATAATTTGCGAGCGAAGCAAGCAGGAAAAATTTTGAACTGTTGTACACAGTCTGCATACAACAGTTCACAATTTTTTTCTGCATCTTTGTTAACTTTTGCACTCTGGTACTTTAAAATTCCCCGACTTTCCCTGACCCTAGAAACCATGGCAATGCTTCAGCACACGTAACTACTAACTACTGAACGAAAAGTGTCGTTTTCATAACACATTCAGTGTCTGATTGTATTAGCAATACATGAAATGTCTCTATGTCAGACTTAACAAAGCATACAATAAAACGGTTAGCACATTAACAGCAAAAGCAGCATACACTCATATTTCAGATCCGTGCATCAAACAAAACATAACCAGGTGTAGAATAGCCAATAGCCATACATTCAGGGTTCCCAGTCATACAACAATCTGAATTCAGAACTTTTTCAATACTGGTACCTATTTCATGACCAATTCTAACTCAAAATTCAGAACTTCTCACGAGAACCCTGTATATCTGCTCTCAGCCAGTGGGCTGCAGCCGCCCTGAAAATTCTGATGAAAAATTACCGACTTGGCTTAAAAACGGCAGCTTTTATGAGCCAAACAACCAGAAACTTAACAAAAGCTAAAGAAACAAATAATAAGCAAGTAAACAGTAAGCACAAAGCAAAAAGTTCCAATCATTCACAAACTGTGTGTCAAAACACAACAATTAACGACAAACTGCAACGAATAATATATTCAATAAATAAACGTACAAAACATCAGTTTATACACTTGTTAACGGCAACATGCAATGAGTGACACATCAAAAACAAAAATCATAAAAAGGTGGTATCACTCACCATCACATCGTCTAACTGTCAATGTGCTGTTGAATAATATCACCTTTTTATAATTTTTGCTGTTTTTGATGTGTCACTCATTGCATGTCGCCATTAACAAGTGTAGAACCTGATGTTTTGTACATTTATATTTGCTGTTTTATTACAATAACAAAGTTTTTATGTTGATGGTCAATTATAAACCATCTGCTTTCCACGGCCATGAAGACACTGAACCTGAAATATTTTGGGGTCATGATTTTGATCTTTAGCCGTGACGTGACATCATCGGAACGTGACCATCGCACTCGGCGAGAGCACTTTTTTTGGGCCCAATTTTCGACTTTGGGGGGATTTTTCAGGCGTTAGATATTAACTTCGAATTTCAGTTCCTGAAAAGGTTTGAACCTTGCGTGAGACCGCATTGTTCGAGCCACAACGTGAAAATCCGCCAAAATCCGTCGGGCGGTCAGACCTGTAGGTCGGTCAACAAAAATAGGTATATATATACTAGAAAAATTTTTGTTATATTTCCTGCATTTGCCGAGAAGCCCCCAAGGGACGGATTTGCACGAAATTTTGCACAGGGGGTCGTCTCGCAGACGTAATCACCTGTTTCAAATTTTGTGTCAACCGGTTGAGGGGTTTTGGATCTGCGCGGGGTCGAATTTTGCCATTCTCCATTGACTTAGCCAGTCGCCATTAATACAGAGCTGTGCTACCGCGCGCCTGTGATAAACCACAAACTGGTGTCACCTACATGTAATCAATTACTTCTAATACAGAAATTACAGAGTAAAAATATAAAATAGTACTTTTTTCAGTTCTTTGACACTAATGGCCGAGCAGCAAATTCACACAATAAGAAAGTTTCTTCGGTGTATTTAAAAACAGACACCAGTTTGTAGCTCTCTAAAGAAAATAAAACCTCGTATTTCAGTACAGCAGACAGCACACAGATTGCACATCTATCACACATGCAAAACATCAGTGGTGGGGGTTTTTGGAGCGCAGTCGCTCCGAGAACTTGGGTGACTCTGGCAAGGTGAGGATCTGTGAGCTCGGGTGGATGTCGACACCTCGGTAATGGCGTACTGGCTGAGCCTTGTGGACGGCCTGAGCACGTGCTCGGGCCAGCTCAGCAGCCTCAGCCTCAAGACGTTGCCTCTCACGAGCGCATCGCTCCATCGCCGCGTCCATCTGCTTCTCATGTCTCCATTTCTCCCACTCCACACGGGACTCCGCACGCCGATCGGTGTTCAGCTGCACGTCACGTAGCTCTGCACAATCAACAGCCACATGCAGAAAAGATTATAGGTTGCACACAACTCCGAATAGCAACACATCTCAGAGATTCAAAGCGTCACCTTCTATATGGGATCATACAGTGTTACCTGCCACCCGACACAGGTAAACTTATCCCACCTTAAACCCAACCAGACAGACCGGCACTGCATTTACCTACAGAGAGCGACAGTGGGCTGATTTGACCGTAGCGTCGGTTATACACCAAGAATGAGATGGTTTACCTGTCTGCAGACAGTCACCCAACCACACAGTAACCACCTTGATAGCAACCCAACCAGGACGTGAACCCACAATTTTGACAGCAAGTCCAACATCCTAACTGTTACACCACTGAGCCACCAAGTTACGTACCAAGATCTCTCTAAGCAGCCAGCACCTGAGATATGTGCAAGCTCGTTGCAACATTTGTGTTAAGTTTTTATTTATTTTTTGCATATTGCGTCTCTCAAGATTTTTACGCGCAGCAGCAGCTACTTCTGTAGTGTGGCTTAGCCACCGCAATTCTGTGTCCATCCGTCTGCCTGTCTGTCTGTCTGTCACACGGTTGGACCAGTCAAAAACGGTGCAAACTAGGATTACCAAATCTTCACCATCGGCTGCCTGGAAGACTCTAATTTCAAGATCCGTAAAGCTTTGCCATAAACTGAAAAAGGGTCACCCCAAGGGAGGGCGCTAAATGAGGGGGGTGAGATAAATTTGCGATTTTAAGCCAATACCGCTGAGCAAGACTGATCGTGTCATCTGGAACCCTCTGGTGAGTGTAATAAAAGCATAGTTTCTAGGTTCACATCAGGCTTTCAAACATACACCACTGTTGTGCATTCCCTTTGCATTAGCTGGGCTTTTCTTGTAAGTTTGATGATAAGCAAAGTTGTTCGTTCGTGAATTCAATGTGCAACCTTTTGTAATTTAGACCCGGCACACTTTCTCCTTGCATAAATTTCACTAACCTAAACCTCAACAATTAATAGCATTGTTTTAGTTCAAAGAAACCCTGGTACAGACTGAGACTACTGACAAGTTGACAGCAATAAAAAATAAAGTGAATCTCCACTCAAGCACTGCTCATTTTTATTTCATATCATCAAGGTCCAGCTATAACATGGACAAATAAGAGTCCATCAAATGCTGCGTAACGGACTTTTTGCCTATGTGTGAAAGATCTTCTTCAATCCTCAAACGACTAGAAATTTACAATTCAATAACATTTCCAATTCAATGGCAATAGCTATGGCTCAGCTCTGATTCTGGTATGCCAGTTTGATCAATCTTTTATTTCAATGATGAGTACTACTACAGAATTATTGAATTGTTTTATACAAGACTCAGTACTGAATAGCTGCCAGTGCAGTTCTTCCACACATTCAATACGAAATGAAAATATATTTATCGTTAGGACCTGTCAGCGGGCGGTTGGACTTGGCTGGCACAAACGGCTTGTTGGCAAGAACGTTGGGAAACTGAGCCTTGAATGTTGCCAGATCTTTCACCTTCTTAACGTCTTCTTCTCTCTACACATAGACAGTAGACACATGTGCATCTACCACAATATAGTCACTCACACCTCGAATGCCATTTATTAGTACTCAGCCCAAAAGCTGATACTCAGTTTACTACGCCAGAGCAATTTCGTTGATTCAACACAAAGTGCTACTGACGCCACACCAGCAACCACCAGTACATGCCATGTCATGTCAACTCACCAGTTTTCACACAGTTAGGCCTAGAACACACTAACACCTTTAGGGCTAGAACACAATAACACTGTGAACAACAGCAAATAGCTTCGCACCTGTTTCCTGAACTCTTCTGCTTTCACGGCACCACGGACATCAACCTCCAGATCAAAAGGTACAGGTTTGGTCACTGGCAGAGTGCGCTTGCGAGGCAGCACGGGCGTCAAATCTCTCAATGGGTTTGCTTTGAACTCTCTAGCCTGAAACACCATCTTATTCACTGTATGGCTGCGGATATCAACAATCAACCGCTACAAAAATGCTACATCAAAATTCGAACAAAATTCTGAACTTCGCAACATCAGTAGTTAGAAGACAACAGGGCTATGGGCTCAGGACTGCATGGCAGATTCTGTTTAGGCAAAATAAAATAAAACAGTGTAGGCCTACTGCATGATGTGTACAGCTAGTTATACTGCTACAGAATTCTTTTATTCTCTGCATGTTTTTCAATCTATCGACAGAGATTAGAAAATAAATGCAACAAATACTGATCAACTTACAATGTATTGCAACTTATCTTAATGTAGCATTATCTTTCCATTTGAGTCAGTCACATTCATGCATACTGCTGGAAATGGAACAAAATGAAATGCCATCTGATAACAACACTCAGTCACAAGACCCCCATGTAACAATATACGAGGCATTGGACACGGGTCTCGTCTCCCAACAGAAAATGGAGATTTGGGGTCAAACAACTGTTAAAATTTGCACTAACTTGTGGTCATTAATGCTTCAAAATCTAACTACTAAATTTTTCAACTGTTACCAGTTCTACTATTAACATTCAAATACCTTCTTCTCTTCCTCTAGAACAGTTTTAATTTTTTCTTCCTTTTTGGCAAACATTTCCTTGTCACGTTCATCAAACGAGAAAGGCATGACGTCAGTGGTGTGGTGCTCCAGACGTGGCTGGAATGGGATGCCGGCGTGAGGCACTGGATGCAGTGGACGGACTTTCAACGGCAATGGTTCCACCTGTGAAACAACAAGAACTACTACGTACTACCACACTACTACTACAACAACAACTACTACTACTTGTGGCTGGAATGGAAATCATGTCAGTGTTAGGTACAGGACAAACTTTCAGAAGCACTGATTCAACCTGTAAAACAACAACCACTAACACACTATGACTACTGCAACAACTACAACAACAACTACTGCTACTAGTGACTAGTATGGGGATTGGAAAGCCAGTGTGGGGCATTGGATGCACCTTCAATGGCAATGATTCAAACTGTAAAACAACACCAACACCACCAACAACAACTACTACTACTATTACACTACGACAGCTTGTGGTTGGAATAGAATGTCAGTGTGTGGCACTGAAGGAACCTTCAATGGCAGTGATTCAAAGTGCAAAAACAACAAACACTACTACTACAACTACGACTACAAATACTACTACAACAGTACTAGTCTACTACAACAACAACAACTACTACTACTACTAAGTATACAACTACTAGTACCTGAGGTTAAAATGGAATGCCAGTGTGAGGTACTGGTTTCACCTTCAATGACACTGCATCCACCTGCCCTGCACAACTACTACTAACTACCACTAATACAAGTCCACCACCACCACCACCACTACAAGTAGAGCAACTACAACATTCAACATCAACAACTACACAAACAAATGCCAGTGTGTGGTACTTACTTACTTGCTTACAACTAAAACAGCTATTTGCTAACCGTATGCATATGATAAAACAAAGCATACACCGTTATGTACAAAATGAGAAGCCAACCTGTTCATGTTCATTGGCTAAGCTGGCAGCAGCAGCTAGAGCACGTGTAGAACGTTTAAGTGCAAATGCCGGTGACTGAGGCACTGTTACTGATGCTGGCTTCGCTGGCTGTACTCCCTGTACATTCAGTCACAGACCATGCAAAAACCAATTTATTATCTGTCCTACTGCAATAGCATGATTATAAAATCACTCACCACTGTAGCATCTGGCTGTCTGTGGTTGTACATATAGATGCCATATTGATTCATTTTGCAAGTCATTTCAGAACCGTCTGCACATTCATTTAGGATAAAAATCTGATGAACAGCGAACAAACACACATTTCCTACTGTGCTTCCATGTTTTACATCTATAATGAACTTTTAATGTAAAGGAAAACTTATGGCAGTTTAAGACTGAAGTTTGTCAATGGCATCAATAGACTACCGGCCTGCTCAGCAGAGGTTAAGGCAGGGCGCATTCACCTGTGTCTGGTGGCAAGTAACATTGTGATCCCATACGGCAGATGATACTCTGCAGCTCTGAGATGTGTTTCCTATAAAGAGTTATATGCCACCTTTAACCGTTAACAGAGGTAATGTGGGTCAAATGCTGAAGATACAGACAGATACAGCTACACATCGAGTTCAAACAGTTACGTAGTTTGATGTAGAAAATCTGCAGACCAAAATTTAAAAAAACAGGTTTATTTGGTTAAATAACAAGCACAATAATGACGGTGAATAATTTAAGAATATAATAAGCCTCTATAGCAGTAGTGTCACAAAACAAATATAAATAAAATGTAACATATTATAATTTATAACTAAACCAGTGAGCAAACTGACCACAGGTCCGTCTAGAATGGCTTTAGGCACGGGCCGAGCATGAAACTCGAATGATTCGGTTTTGTCAGTCACTTCATTTGCATGTCTCTGCTTCAGACGTTGCTCAATCTCCATGTGAAACTCCTCCGGCACGGTACACTCTCGCGGAATCACCTTCTTTATGCCATGCGTTGAATTCACGAATATCACCGGATTGACCGGCTTCGCCCGGAACTGATTCCTACGATCAGAACAAGCACAGAAATTAGTATTATTCCACGCTGGGCTAGGCACGAACAGCGTATGTCAACCACACTGGGCGACTTCACTTTTTAACTTAAGACTTTTGCTGAGCCTTTTCGCTGAGCCAAAGCTAAAGCTGAACGCTTAAGTTACGCTTGGACTTGCTGATTTAATTGCGCTGCGCACACAAATGACGTAATTACGTAACGTCTTACGTCATTGTGTAGCCATTACGGCGTTTATTTTTGGTACCAGACTGTTTTAATTTACTAAACTATCCGTGTTAGTCGCCAGGTTTTCGCTCAGCGAAATCACTTCACTTTTTGACTTGAGTAGGTAATTAGACCGAAGTTTAGGCTCAGCAAAAGTCTAAGTCAAAAAGTGAAGTCACCCACTGTCTATCGTGCAATAGAGGGGAACAGCTCCCTAGTCCAAAGAGGCACTAGTACAGACGTTGTGATCATGCAAGTGAGCGCACACATCCAGATGTCTAAAACAGCATCATTGGATAAGCGCCAATCCGACCCACACTAGTCTGAACAGCACAAGGATGAAGGACAGTGTCAGGAATATTTGTACCAAAAATTTTCCAAATCTGATAATTGGTTTTCAAGTTACAGTCAAAAATGTCGGGGATGTTTTTTTTGAGACACAGTGTAGTGTCAGATGTTGGACACAGCCCAGGCTGCATTAAGGCCCAATGAGATTGGTTTACAAATGTGCCTGTATTAAGACAGCATGTCTGAAAATCACATGTAGATTCCGTAACGCTGTTTTGACTAAAATGTCACATTAACTTCATGCTGTTACCACAATTTTCAAAGCACAAAGAATTGATTTCCGGATTCTAACCACGTAAAGTACTGCCTACAAGAAAACAACATTACTGTGTACTAATTGTAACATTTTTCGTTTGGCTGCGGTGGATCAAAATACTGTGAAATGACCCAAAAAACAATAAAACCCATTATTTTGGAAGTTCGGGGTCTTTCAAAGTCATCGATGTTGATACGACTGAAAAGCTCATCACTAGTGCTTGTTATGTTAGGTAGCACGCCCATGCCTATCTGCAACCGTTTTCATGAAAGACTGGCCAGTGCGATGACTAAGACATGCTAAAGCAGTAGCTGCTTTCGCACGTAAAAACAAAACCAACTTTACACTTAACAGGCAACTGCTACTGCACTGCAACTCATTTTGTGGTTACCCACATCATCCATGCTATCTCTATAGAAATGACACAACCAGTATAACACAATGCACCATAAAATGCACAAACTGAAATAAAACAATATGCTTCCACTATGCCACTAAAGACCAATGTTGCTCAGTGAAAAATGGAAAGATGCCTCAAGGCAATGAGGAATTTCACCAAGATGTCACTATCCTGAAACACATCTAATATGTCGATAAA
>Ga0056128_1001022_pt1 | contig 29366 bp, 14 predicted proteins | sample WorMetLIZISLAND2_FD_71113 | JGI IMG/M metagenome (GOLD analysis project Ga0056128, IMG submission 71113) | Marine gutless worms symbiont microbial communities from Max Planck institute for Marine Microbiology, Germany - Olavius geniculatus... ... | reverse complement strand
TTAGGTAGTAAGTAACCGTTATAAGTGGCTTGGTTACTATAAGAAATATCTGAAGCGCAATATCTTTGTAACTGATCACCAGTAGGAAAACAGTATTTTAGTACTAAAACAGCAAATATAAATGTACAAAACATCAGTTCATACACTTGTTAACGGCAACATTTAAGTACTTGCACATCGAAAACAGCAAAAATTACAAAAGGTGATATTACCCGCATCACACTGACTGTGTGTCAACGTGCTGCTGAATAATATCACCTTTTGTAATTTTTGCTGTTTTCGATGTGCAAGTCCTTAAATGTTGCCGTTAACAAGTGTATAAACTGATGTTTTGTACATTTATGATAGGTAACTGCACTACGTGTGCATCAGTAGCATCATTTACTCTGCCCATTCAAATGCAGTAACTGAAAGCTATGCCTTGTTTATTTCTATAACGGTTCATGTGATCATATCACACCTAGTTGTTTAGATGGTAACCAGTGGGCGTGGCCCTAACAACATTATTTGCGACCATAAATTAATTAATTGTATAAAATTTCAACTAAAAATTATTATCGCGATAGTATCGCACATCCGTATTGACCATATCGCACATAATATCATGAATTAAACTCGTTAACAGATAAAATATCGGACTTTATACCTCTATCAACCGCAACCCGGAAGTAAACATAAACCCCGCATAGAATATGTAACAGTTATGGCTTTTTCACAGACCTATAAATAAGTAGACTGTTTACTCACCGTTCGCCTAACGCAACTAGTTGAAGCCAATGACCTTCTAACCTAGGTTAACTTCAGCTTATTCAACTTTTAGCCGACTGTACTTTAGAAACAGTCGAGCTTATGGTACGGTTGTCCTTTGTCATATCTGTCTGTCGTCCGTCAATCACGGATGTATTGTGGCTAAACGGTGCGAATTAGGGCTTAGGTTGCTATTGATCACTAATAAGAAATCGCTTACGCCCTTTCAGATGAGATGAAAATCATCGACCTTGGATGACCCTGAAAGTCACTGACAAGCAGTACGGTCGGCTATCATAGCGACAGCTAGGTTGCTGGTATCTTGAACCCATATACATTTTCACACTCAATGTTTTGTTCTATAGGTCCACTGGTCAGTATTTTATAAAAGATCTTACGTAGATCTGTAACTTCTTTAGTACGTTATTCAAATTAAAAGTGACCTCAAGTCGATATTCAATTCTCTGTTGTAAATGTATGTCCATTCTGTAGTAGGGCGACCAAGCAGGAAAAAATTAGAGGTCGGGTCTGACCAAGACCCTGTATAAACCCCGAAGCATTCTTATCAAGGTTGGAAACACAGGTTGTGGAAAAGTTTTTAGGCTATGATCGTAATAGACATGGAGTAGTGGTAGGCCTACTCTCAGTGTATATAACACCCAAAAAGTACACTTCACACCATTCTCCATGTCACTTCGCTTTTGTCCAATACATGACGATAAGTCATAACTCAAAAAACACAATTAAAATATTTGCATTTTAGATTCAACAACAGATTTATAAAAAAACCTTTAAAACCTACAATTTGTACCTTTGAGGTTTTTAGGTCTAAAAACTTAAAAAAACTGTTTTTTTTCAAACCAATTATTCAGCCCAATTATTCTTTTTATTTTTATTGCAAATCTTTCTGTTTAGCCATCCAGATTATGTTAGTGCTAAACAAACAACCATGGAGACAGAAAGTGTCGAACCATCAGTCCAATGAAAGAACAACCACGGGTTGGCTTCAGCAATGTATAATTTACTTTGACAGCGATATAAAACTAAATACACGTGAAAATGCGAAAGGCTAAAGACAAACGGAGAACCGACACTGCATCACCAAGCAAAGGGGCACACTTTGTCTCCCGATCATAAATTAAACATATTACAGCTAATTTAATATAAAAATGCTTCAACTTAGGCCTACCCATTTTTCAATTACACACAAAAAAGTGGTGACTTCAGGATGTGTGATTTTTGTAGCTGAATATCAAAATTATGTACACTGTAGGCTGAAACGTGCAAAAAATTGTTGTAAATTTGCTAAGCTGAGGGCAAATTTAAAGCCGTTCCTTTTTTTCCAGGACAGTGTAATGTGTACATCATAGACAGCAGTCAAGATAGTCTGTGCTGACGATGTGTATATGATGAAACGGTAACAAACTACAATGTCAAATTTCCACCACGGAAACATCAGATTCATACACTGTGAGCCATAAAACAGTGTAATTTTATTCTGAATGATACAGAAACAAGTACTTGCAGCTCAATGCAACCGTGGAAGAACTAACATAATGAAAAAATCAGTAGACTATAAAAATTCAAATTACAGACTATACTTGCAAACTTATTGGCATTTGCAGAACTGCTGCTACCTTCCGTCCTCTGCGGGGAAAAGCTATCATGGCACCACTTTTACAGCTAAAAGTGTGAGCCCAGAGAATAAGTAGAATATCAGGTAATACACATAATGATGGAGTGAAGAAACAGAAAACAGAATCTCGAAGAAATATTGATAGAACACAAACGAACGTCATCCATCAAGTATCAATGACCAAAGAACACACGACACGAATGACTGTCACACGTGAACATATTGCACATTATCTACATTGCGTCCCAAAAAAAACACCCCCGACATTTTCGACTGTAACTTGAAAACCAATTACCAGATGTTGATAACTTTTGGTAGGGATATTTCTGACACAACTTGCCAACAAAGACCATTTAGTTTCCCACCTCACCCAATGTTTGTTTCTGCACTACCTGGGGAAAACACAACCAGCAAAATCACTTTTTTATCCAATGCGATACTATTGCTTAATTAACATAACGCGTAAAAACACATTTTTTTCACATTTCTGACACCATGGCTGACAATTCATCCAGTTGTCCATTTTTCAACTGCCTGCAGTAAAACTGCTTGAAGTATTGGTCCACTATGTGAACATAGGCAAGGAGACGCTTTCTCCATTCATTGACAGCAGTATCGATAACGTTCGGCTCCAGACCAATCCAGGCCGTACCAGTCGCTTCTTGACTTCACAAACATTCCTAAACTTCATCTGGTAGACACACTGCTGCATGACGGTCAGACCCTGTAATAAACCTGCTGTTGGGACCTACAGATTAGGATAAATGGAATTTATTGACGTTTTTTCATTCATTTTGACACGTATTATGCTTGGTCTGCTTTCCCCAGGTAGTGCAAAAGCAGACGTTGGGTGAGGTGGAAACTAAAACACTTATTTAATAGCCAGTTGTGTGAGAAATATTTTTGCCAAAAATTGTTAAAATCTGCTGATCTTTCTTCAAGTTACGATCGATAATGTCGGGGATGTTTTTTCAAGTGCTCTGTTTATTTCAACACATATTTTGCTTGATCTGCTTTCCCTAGGTAGTGCAGAGGCATACATTGGGTGAGGTGGGAAACTAAACAGTCATTTGATGGCAAATTGTGTCAGGAATATTCGTACCAAAAATTATCAAAATCTGGTAATTGGTTTTCAACTTACAGTCAAAAATGTCGGGAATGTTTTTTTTGGGACACAGTGTACATTCACAAACTGAAACCACACCTGAAGAGAATACAAGGTGACTAATAAGCACGCAAATTAGAACAGCATGATGCACAGAAAATGAATCTCAGGGAACACCAGCAGATATGCACTGTTTACACCCACGTTCCATTAAATGCAGTTCAGTCAAAATCGGGCAAGACATACATGAACTAGTGGGAAAAGCAGTTTGTGATAAGTGCTCAAACAACACATGGCAGCCAGAATAACTGTAGCCCATCACTTGTCAATGACAGAATAACATGGCCAATACCAATATGGTGCACAAACTGTGCAAAATATGATCCTCAAGATTATTTCAATCTTAACCTAAGGTTAGATTTTAAACCATGCTGGGTTAACAGTCCGTGGCTATATGATGCGGCAGAAAATGTACACACTCCATTTTAATTGCTTTTAGTACAATAGAAGAATTCTAGCATACTATTTCTTGACAGAGACTTTAAGTTTCAAAACTTTACTAACTAAAGAAGTGCTCTAACAACAGTGTCCAACAGTTGAGTACAAATCTAAATATCTGGCATTTATGGTCATGCATGCATAAAGGCAGTCATCCATAATGCTGTCAGAGAAAAACGTGACAGCAAGATAACAGACTACCACAGACAGGCAGACAGTACGAAACAAACATCAACGATATTCTGATACTTAGCAGACAATGTAAGTTCCGCTTATGATAATGATATTCATTCAAGCAAACTGATATAAACACACAAACGGAAAAAACGAACAGTAATCTTAGTTATCTTCAACAGATATTATGAATCTGCGAGGTATCGGTAACGATAATGCCAAATGCTTACAATACTACTTAGCAGTGAAAGTTGTACAGGTACGTAACACTGCACCAACAATAGGTAGAAAAATACATCGATCCACAGGGGCGAGGCAAGGGGCAGAAAGTTGTTGGAAAAATTTCTTCTTGTTGCCAAATTTTTGTTCAAAAATGCAAAATCTTGAGTCAAAAATTCTGAAGCAGAAATTGAAATTCTGAGCAGCCCTAATCTCCCCTGTCAGAAATTTGCCGCTGCCCATCAGAGAATTGCAACTACTTTTGTTAATCCACGACGCCGTTGCAGCCAACGTGTTCAACCCTAACTCTGACGCAAACCAAATCACGACCCTTTCAACTGAAAGTGGGCACACTGGTTAACCCTTCTACGCCGATATGTCCCAAGATCTAAAAAACCTGACCTGTCAAGGGTAGACTAGTTTGTAATATGTCAGAAAATGCCTTTGATAGACAAATATATATTGGAGGTATCGGCGCAAAACAGAGTATTTTTTAAATGCAGGAGGAGGTCGTTTTGACCCCCTGCTTAGGAACAGAAGGGTTAATTGTGCTCCAAGAAAAGTTCACACAAATTTTTGGTTTTTTATGCCTTTTCATTTTCAAGCCTATATGGGAGAGAGAGTACAGCAGATAGATAGTCAAGACACATATAACGGCGAATTAGGACAGCCAAAAAAACAATTATAATTCAGTGTCGACAGCATCGGTAGAAGGCAACAACAAATAGTTCTCCAGTGGCACTAAAAATAAATGCAAACTGTATGCACTGTTGGCACACTAAATATAAGAACGCAATTCAAACTCCACTACCTTTTGGCATGGACCGATCTATTGGGTGAACTTGTGAGGCAATTCTCTATAGAGTCGTGACCCGAACTATTGGCAGCCAAATCCATATTCAGATACAACTGGGGCAGTGAAAAAATCTTCAAGAAGCAACGCTAAAGACACAGCAAGTGAAAATGACACAGCTAGTTTGTTACATGCAATGGCAGGAAGTTGGTAAGGAGAGAATGTCACATAGTCAAACATACGACTAAGTCTGTTCAATATACCCTATGAGTATGACAACATCTTGACTAACTGAGGTACACCAACACTGCACATTAATATGCATAGTGCAGATCAGCAGATAACACACACAGAATAACACAGGGTGAGCCAAAAAAACCCTACTGTTTGCGAGCATTTTTTGATGGTTGTAGTCGAAAGCACTGCCATACGTCAAAAGTTTCGGAATTCTGTATAGATATAGCGTAAAACTTGCCTATCGAGTGCATACCAATATACTTTGCCTGATTTGCATAAATCGTCACAACCCCAGAAATTATGTTGAATTCGACAGCAACGTGTGGCGTTAACTCAATTTTCATTCATTGCACAGTGCAAAGACAACAATTATTAGTAAACATATTTAGTTCAGACAAAAATTCAACCAGCTTTCTGGCCCACCCTGGAGCTATTGACCAGACCGCATAGAAGAATATCAGAATATCATAGTTTGATGAAAGCTGTGCAATAAGAACAAACACAGACAAGTAAAGCTCTGCTAACGCAAACAGGAACGCTCAACAGCGGTGCACCGTCGTACGCTAGTGATGCGTAGACTTCATCCCTAAATCTCATCCATACAGCTTTTGGCTAGTTTCACAGAAGGCCCAGTAAAACAATGATTCACCAGATGGCGCCAGACGCCCTATAACTAAATATGTAGGTCCTAAGTCGACAATGCACACTCTGCATGTGCGAATGCACTTGAGGTGGACTCACACTGTGCTTTGCCCAAAATTTCGAGTTAGAAGTTTGTTTTATTCAGCAGTTTGATTCCAAGTTCAAAAAGCCATTATCTTAGATCTGCAAGAAGCAGTAAAACTGTGTTCAGCTGTAATGCTAAATTCGTGGCTGAGTTTCTGTACATTACTGTCAGAACATTTATCTGAGAGCTCCCACAATTTTTGCCAAATGGAGCCGAATGGGGTTTGAATACAGCGCAGCAACCGAGTCACTAACGTGCAGTAAATGCAACGAAACAGATATTAGTGTCACAATAAGCAAAACTACTAAAAATTTAACGTTGCAGCAGAACATTTTCTAAGCAATATGACTGTCCAGTCATGCACTGAAGAATCATAATGATACAGATTTATACATATTTAAGTCAAAAACTAAGATATGTAGTGCTGCAGTGCACCAATAATACTAGTTTTCTCACCTCGGTAATTCACAAGGTAGTGCAGCAACACAGATAAGAGTGGTTAGATCTGTAGCAATAGTTTTATGCCAAATTTACTTGTAGACAAAACAAAAAACACCAACAAAAGAAATCAGACAATGTTTTGCATAGACAAAGACAAGAGCAACATATCTCTTTTCTGACTCACGGTGTATATATACTTATGCTTTGGTGATCTTTAGCTTCGCCCTGAGATAGTGCATGTGTGCTTAAAAATGAACAGTGCAACACACATACTTAGGCTCCAAAGAATTTTGCCGCCAAAATGTTATTTTTTGTTTATCAAAAGTGCAAATTTCATCAAAAATTTTGCCAAAAATCCTGAATTTTGCCATTTTTTCGCCATCCGAAATTGAGTGCTTCTGATCACAGCTAGGATGCAAAGGATTTTGCCGCCAGAATGCCATTTTTCATTAAACGTGCAAACTTCGTAAATTTCGCCAAAAATCAATATTTTCGTCACAATGACCAGTTTTCATCAGTTCTTTTTCTTCAAAAACGGAATCCTTTGGAGCCTACATAATTATACTAGAATATACAACAAAAACAGCATTTTCAGCAGCACCTTCTGCATCTGTACACAAGGGATAAGTTACAATAAGATATAACAACTAAGTGCAAAAACGACGTCAACAAACAAACGAAGCAGCGACAAAATAACATAAACGTCTTTGGCATTTCGACAATATTTCACAGAGCTTAACATAGCCTGTTCAACCCGGTTCGAACTATTTTGATGAAACATGACGTCTCAGCCCATAGGCCACCCTGGTCATGCAAACCTTGCTTAAGACTAGCTAGAAAGTGGTCTTAAGTCAGCATCAGTTAGTACTGAGATGGGTGACTGCATAAGGGTAGGTAAACCCAAGGATGTTCTTCAATTAATAGCCTGGACTGGCAGCCTATGGGCTAGCACTTAGTCAGACGATGGCACACTCTCGGCCTAAATCGGAAGACTCCATCCTGACGTGACCTAGGCTGTTGCATGGATTTACATATTCATTTCAGGCTGTTGTCTGCATACAGAAGTCATGTGATCACGGTAAACAGCAATTCAGTAACCACATGATAAATTGAAATAATCAAAGACCTATATAATTCAGAACAAAATTCAATACATAGGCCGAATATACGAGAATCAATAATTTAAACGTAGTCATTTGGCTAGTCACGTGACGACGAAACTGTGGGCGTTTCCACGGCCGAGCTGCTAGTGCAGGGTATTAATAGAACGTCCTAAGGTAAACCATCTTATCATTCACACAGCTCAACTCAGCCTGGCCATCCCTACACATCATTCAGAGATGTGTACAGTAGTGTGTCCGTGTGTTGAACAAGAAACCGGAATTTGGCATGAAGAAAAAAAACCACCCGTATGCAACATAACAAAGCACTCGGAAAGATCAAGCACGCACACACACAGACAGACATCTAGAAATGTATCAAACAACAGAACACGAATAGACGTGCAGAACCATCTAAACAAACGGCAATGAAAATCATCGCAAAGAACGGTGATGCACACAGTATATATATCGCTAAAAAAAAGCGCCGCGCCGTTTGTAGAAAAGAGTCGATGATACGGCGAACACTGAAAAGCACTGCATAGCTGACTGACTAGTGAGGGTAAACATGCCATGACGCAAACGAGTGACTGACGACTAACGCAAATATTTGACTACAAGCCGTATAACCAAAAGACTAGTTACCTATCTGCACCATAACCAGCTGCCTGCTGTATTGGTTAATGCAAGCACTGCTTTTTTCACTAGTGTAATGTCCGATGCACAAAGTGTTGCCAACTGGCATTTTAAAATACCAAATGAGTCTAAATTAACATTTTTAAAATACTTGGCTGTAAAAATTTAACTCAGCAGTTTGGGGCACTTTTTGGCAATATTCTTCAACTTCAGCAGCGACACTCAATTTTGACATCAAATTGGCAGTAACGAATGATTTTATCACAATCAGTGTTGTGGAAAATTTAGCATTTTTTGTCAGTGAAATACATTGCATCTGGTATCTTCAGCTAAAAGATTTGGCAACCTGATGCACTGGTGGAGTTTATCGATGAATAAAACAACGCAGTGTTCTTTGCATATTTCTACGTAGCTTCATTAACAAAACCCAACTAACTAAATTCTGCACGGAACAACAACTAGACCTTATAAAAACATAAAAACACTATTTAGCTACACATCACAAAAAGAGTTGAATTCAACAGACAAAAAATGACTGGTGGCAAGAGTGTGTCAAAACTTCTAATTCTCCATTTCTTCACTTGGTCACAGTGCCAAAAAAAGCCATTAACATAACACTACATGGTGGGCCGTAAAAAACGTGGCACTTTACTTTTGTTTATACCTTTGTCAATTATTGACCGATTTTCAAAATTCTTTCACTGGCACACTCTGCGGACAATTTGCAATAACGTGATTATTACATATCCCACCACACCGTAAATGCATCTCTACACTTCCTTGTGAAATATCAATGCAATAGGCATATATAACGATAACAAAAAACAAACATTTTGATAAAATTTTAAAAACACACTTCAGACCAACATTACAGTGAATGGTCTGCATGACACTAAACTGTGCGGGTCTAACTCAGTCTAGTGTCATACGGATCATTCATTGCAATGTTGGTCTAAAGTGTTGTTTTTTCATTTACCTAAATTTTTGTTATTATCGTTGGTTTTTGCTTACATTTATATTTCACAAGGTAATGTAGAAATGCGTTTACCATGGGGAGGGATATATAATAATCCCATTATAGCAAATTGTGTGTAGAGTTTGGCAGTCAAAAAATTTTGAAAATCGGTCAATAATTGGCGAAGATATAAACAAAAGTAAAGTGCCACATTTTTTATGGCCCACGGTGTAGTATAGTAAAGAATACACAACTGCAAAACGTTCCTTAGAGAAATGACATATGATCCATTTTACCAGCCAACATTTTAAGAATGGTTTAGCCATTGGATAAAATTCGTCGATAACATCAATGAACCAGCTAATTTTATCGTCTGCAGTTTTGCATGACATTGGCTTCACGAATATGCAATGGCAGATTGCAAAAATTACACAAAAACGATATAGATTCTATAACATAATTAACCAAATAAATACACAAAATGAATAAATAAACGAAATATTCTTATCTCCAATTTGAAAACAATTACTATAGCAAACTGGCAATGCAAGCAAAATATGTTAATCAATATAAAACGTTGGCCAATTTTATCATCGAGAATAGAACTTGTTCTATGTTAAATGATAAAATCAGACGACTTCTACAAATACACAACGTTTGTAAACTGATTTTGTCCCATAATTTTGTCGGCCAATAAAATCGACGGTATGTCATCCCCTAAACATAATTAGTATGTAAATTGCAGCCACGGTGGGATTTGATGTCATGATAACAGACCACTTTGGCTGGTGACAGACCTCACTGGAAACAATAATAAACACCTGAATATATCATTAAAATAATCACTGTCACAGTGTCACTGTGTCTGCACTCTGCAACTAACCAGTAAGCCTCCAATATTTTTACAACTACCTATACTTTTTCACACAAATCTCTGACTTAAAGTCCAAGTCGCACAAAAAACGATATTGGCTAAATAGAATGTAATGCTAATTAATAATATGCTGATCAGTTGAAATAAAAACATTGCTTGACATCAATTTCAATAAAAATAATGTTGTGCACCAAAATAATGATGTCACGAAAAATGCTTTTATAGCAGCATGCGAGAAAGTTAACACACCATGAGCCGGCCGCAGCGTAGATGCAGCGCGCGCTCAGGGAGGTGAAGTTGCTTGCATTCTGGAAGCGAAAGTCGGAATCTGTCAGTGATTGGTGTAGCGGAAAGGGCATACCATCGGCCTACTTTCGGTATGACAGTGACTTCTCAAAATGAAAGCGAAGTCTTTTCGCTCGGTACTGCGCTTCATCGATGCTGCTAGCATTCAAATTCTGTCAAACGCTACATTGATGCTAATAGTTGTTTGTGACGTCACACTTTCATCACATTTATCCATGTTAAACTTTAGTTTAGAGAATAATGATAACACTGGCAACAGAAAGATTGATAAACATCGACAAATTAACATCTGATGCCAATTAGCAATTTGGATTTTAAGTACATTACACCAATATAAATCAGAACTGATGCAGTACACAGCTATGAGAATGTTCTGGCCAGCATGCTTCAACCTAAAACTTCTGTGATGTGGAAAAATCTGATGAAACTGATAGCGATCTCGTGCAGACAGTGTAACCAAGACAAGTGGGCCAATAAAAAAAAAACAAGAGCTGCGTGACAGTACCAGCAGTAGCAACAGTATGAGCAGTCAAATACTACTACAAGCAGTTGATATGCAAAAAAAAGTAAGCATCGCACTTTCATTTTAAATGTGCAGTCTTTGTGATGTAAATCAAGTGACATGTTTTAGCAGGTGTCCCCCTTACCCCCAGAAATTATTGGCAGTCTGATTACATCCTGTCACCAGCCAACAGTGTCGTAGAACTGAATCATACGATATAGCGACAATAATCTTCCCTGACAAACTTCCGGCACCGAACACAACGGAGTGACTCGCATCACAGAAACAACAGCGGGCTTTCTCTGGGACTTTCCGAACTGTTCAGTGTCCACCGCCAGCTTCAGTAACAGCATCCAAAAGCTTGCCAGAATACTGGAAGCATAAATGGCGACCAGACGAGCTAGCAAATAGCTTCATAACAGCACACTGGCACACAAGTGGTGGCCACATTGAACTGTGTGTCTATAATCCAAAGATTTGATAGTCCGAAGGTTTATGGTGCAACAGTGATTTTCACTAACTCTATAAACCCTCACCCTTACCCTTAACCTAACCGTAACCGTAACACTAAAGCTGTGTTTTTCAACAGCTAATGAGGCGAGGCTGTTCACTGCTGACGTCACGTTCATTTACATATTCCATGCCAAACGACATTAAACAAACGTGTCTAATGCACAGAGATAATTAAATATTTTAATCCAGTTCAATGTTACAGACGATAAAAAACCATTAAACTAAATCTTATATACACAGTGTCCGGAAAAAAACATCCTTGACATTTTCGATTGTAACTTAAAGAAAGAAAGCATTAACAGATTTTAGTAATTTTCGATAGGAGTATTTCTGATACAACTGGCCATCAAATGACTGTTTAATTTCCCACCGCAACCAATGTCTGTTTCTGCACCACCTGGGGAAAAAACAACTAAATATTGTATTTTTGTCTAAAGGAGCATTATTACTTAATCAAAATAAGATACAAAGCACATTTTTTCACATTTCTGTCACCTGGACTGATAGTTCATCCAACTGTCCATTTTTCAACTTCCTTATACAGTAAGAAAATGTTTAAAGTGTCAGCCCATTACATGACCACAGGCACAGAGATGGTTTCTCGTTTCGTTGACAGCAGCGTCAACGATGTTCTGTTTTAGATTAATCCAGACTTCGCCAGTCACTTTTTGAATTCATCAACATTCCTGAAAGTCATCTGGTAAACACTCTGCTGCATGGCAGTCAAACAATGTAATTAACTGGCTGTTAAGGGTACAGGTTCAAAGATATAAAATTAATTGAAGTTCTTTGTTCATTTTAACGTACATGTCGCTTGTTTTGGTTTTCCCAGGTAGTGCAGAAGCAGACACTGGTTGAGGTGGAAACTAGAACGATCATTTGATGGGCAGTTGTGTCAAAATGTTTGCACCTAAAATTATTAAAATCTATCGATCCTTCTTCGAGTTACAATCGATAATGTTGGGAATGTTTTTTGACTTATTTTTATTCATTTCAATGCATATTTTGTTGGTTCAGTTTTCCACCGGGTAGTGCAGTAACAGACATTGGGTACGGTTGTAAAATAACCTGTCATTTAATGGCAAGTTGTGCCGGAAATACTCAAACCAAAAATTATTAAAATTGGTCAACTCTTCTTCAAGTGACAATCGATAATGTTCGGGATGTTTTTTTTCGGACACGGTGTACAATTTATAATACTTAGGCCTAGTTCAATGATAAAAACCAAAACAACAATAGACACGCCCACCACTAAGAGTCACAAGACTACCATAGAATGACTACGACCACAGTTTTATCTCGGTAGAGAGACTGCATTATTGGTTGACCTAGTTGAATAACGAGTGTCCAAATAAGGCAATAGGGGCGAAGTCTGGTAGAACAGACACGCCCTGTTAGCTGTTGAAAAATGCCACTTAAGTCTAACCCTAACCCTTAACCTCTCCCTGTCCCTAACCCTACTCTTAGTTAAAAGGAAATGCAGAGATCTGAGTCAACATTTGTAGAATTGTACGAGAAAGAATCCTAAAACCTTCGACTTTAGACTATCAAACCTTCCAATTATCAAGCTGCCCCCGCAATATTGTGCCGTAAGACGTAACTGAGAAAAGAGGAAAGACAACGGTTGAGGGTTGCATCAGAGCAGTTCGTTGTTGACCGGGTGTAATAGAGACATGTGCTCGGCGCCCTTGATAGGAAGCTTGTTGATGGTGTAATGGTGGATCATCTGTGGGATGCTGTCGAAGGGTTGGCTGAACTGACCCAGGATGAAATGACCGCCTCCGCAACCACCTCCGTCATCACAACTAACTATCTTCATATGCATGAAACCTCGTGGACTCCTGCCGGCACACCGGCCAACAAACATTAATAATAATAACTATAATAATAATCACATTTCTATACCACGGTGAGGTGGTGACTGAATACTTCCATTTCACCCAATTCCGTTTTGCCTGATCCCTAAACCTAACCCTAAAGCTAACTCGAACCCTACCGCTAATCACCAACCCTAACTCTAACCCTATCCCTAACCATATCTGTACGCAAAATATGGGATTACGACATTTCTGTGAAAAGCTTATGAAATCTTGTAGACTGGTGACTTAGGTAGAACACAGGAAACCTCTTGAAAAGTTTTCAAAATCCGAACAATGGTCTACATCACTGTAATTGATCTGATTAGTCAAAATCCAAGAGGCATCCATTCACAAAACATAACTAGAAATAACAGTGAACGATCATTTGAGCAGCAAAACAAACCATAATCATAAACACAACTAGAGATGATCGGGAATGGCTTTTTGCATTCCCATTCCTTCCCATTCTCATTCCCGAACAATCGTTCAATCGTTGTGGCATAAACAATTTTGGCCTATCGATGACTCAGACTGTGTGCACTGCTTGTCGTTGAGTCTAAAACTGATCATGACAGCCAGAATCACGCCTTACTGCATTACTTTTCAGCATAAACGAACATCACAAACTAAAGAAAATATGCCCAATGGTACTCTACTTTGACTAACTGTTGTTTTCTATGCAAAACAGGATTGCCATCAGAACCAGTCGCCGATGAGAATTTATTGCCATGGGAATAAGGGCCATTTCCATTTCCATGCAGGTTGTTTCCCATTCCTTCCCATTCCCATTCCCAATTTTGTCATCAATTCCCATTCCCATGGGATTCCCATTACCACTGGGAATCCCATTTTTATGGTCATCTCTACTCACAACATACAAACATCCGCCACAAGCTGTGCTTTATCCTGAATAAGAATCGTCTCTAAATAAGAACTACACATAACTCAACAGTGAGTCCTTTAAAATGACTCCCACATCTGCATCGTGATCCCGGTCATCATCAAATATCTAATCACTTGTTTCTCAGATGCCCGACCCTTCCAAAAAATGACAGTCCATTATAACTTCCCAAATGATTTAAGAGATAGAGTCAACCCAATAAATGTAAGATGACCTCCTACTTCTAGCAGAGACAACAACATTCATGGAATGAATCAAAATGATTTACTTCAATGAGAGTGAGTAATCACAGCGGCTACTCTCACTCATGCGGACCAAATAGCTTCCTTCCCGGTGAACACGAAGCAACGTCTCCGCATCCAGTCGACTGATTGACCCGTGGTACCATCTGCACATGCCAACAAATTTGAGCAATTTTGCCGCGGTAAGCTGCGGAATTTTGCGGGTAATGGGCCACTATAGTGAAGGGAAGCCATAGCGAGAGGCCACCATAGTGAAAGTCCCCACTATAGCAATGAAGTCACACAAATCTCCTCCAAATGCCCTAGGAAATTTTTAGAGGAAAAGTGAAAAAGAAAAAAAAGAAAATGAGGATAAAGAGTAGACGCTAAAAGGCTGCTGGGATGACCTGGGAAGAAGTTTGCTCCCTGGCGTTAAGGCGGATGAATGCCGTTTCTTCCTACACGTAGCCTATTTTTCATTACAAGAGCTAAGTAAGCCCATGTTGCATGACCTTCTCAGTCAAAAGTTGCTCTAAATCGTGATGAATTGTGGACGTTTTCACCCTCCCAAATTATAAGGGGGCAGTGCCTATGAGTGTAAACTCTGGGAAATTTCGTTGAAGTCTGTAGGCGTGAGATGACGAATGCTTGTTCTCTTGGGGCAGAAAAATTTTTTTTAAAAAACAACAAAGACGAAAGGAAGATTGTGTAATATCTTAGAAGAATGTTTGAGACAGATCGTTTCTATGACTGGATTAGATCTACGACTGGATGAGAGATTTTTTGGGAAATTTTTGGCGTAAATTTTGGCAGACCTTCACTATGGCAACCCCTCGCTATAGCGGACCCAAATCATTTTGCGAACTGACCCGCAGAATTTGGCAAAATTTGTCACGGAAAACTGTGGGCCCTAGTTACCAGTATTTTTACAATGCTGGAATTACAGACGAACTGAAAGGATGTGCAAAATGGCACCCATTTAGCTCAACGATTAATGACGTAAATGATGCAGAATTCAGTTGAGTGCCAAGCAGTTTACTAAATACAGTATACGTTACACAACACAAAATGCACTAGTGACTGATACAGCACAAGGGCACAAAAAGTCTCTAATGAGTTGCAGCATATTTCAGCCAAGTGAAGTGATCTGAACATTACTACTACTACTACTACTGCACGTACAACTGCACCCTACAACAAGGAAAAGAGAGGGAGAAGGAAGAGCCATTCCACATCAAGGGAAAAGGAGAGAAAAGTAATAGCCGGCATTGTTGCTTGTGCAATGACGTCATTGCTATTATGAGTCATCATGAACACAGAAGGAACGACGGACAGAACGACCAATCTCTTAATCTCCTCCAATATTCACTATGTTCACCTTGGCGAAGATAAAAATGGGCAATTTTGCAGACAGCATTTAAATTGTCAATAAAAAGCCCTGGATCACTCAGACAGTAATTACTCGTATAACCACCTATGCAAAAACAATGTATGAGCAAAAACCAGTGACGCTACGATTATTGATGCAGCAGCAGAAAACTGAAACAATACATCGGGCAATACATACGCCTGCTGGTCGAGAGGCAATCGCGGATCAATTCGTTCGGCTACAGTCCGCCAGGCCTGAGTACTGCTGTCGAAACTGCTGCATTTGTGCTTCATCAAATGAACACACGACACCTCACCAGCTGTAACACAATCAGTCTACAAGAATGACAAGTAGAACAATACCAGATTTGGACCAGTTGACATCGACATCGATTCACTTGTTGGCCCTTAGGCCACCTACCCAAGTTCTGATATTCTTTTTACAAACTTGTTTGCAAGTTTTTAACGAAAAACTAGATCTCTTGTACAAACAAACCAAAACAGCAGACCAAAAGTAGTAACAACATGCATAGTCTCAGCAGAGATGACAATAAATATATAGTATTTAATTCAAATAAAGTAAGAATAGAATTATCCACACTATGCCACAAGAACAAAGAACATTCCAAACCACATTTATTGAATTAACTACCATACTGTTTGTTGAATGTTTACGACAAGATAATGTTACCAAATTTATTTAACTTCTATTGCCCATACTGCCCACTATCATACCATTAACACTGTAGTAGCACTACGCACTCTTTAACTTCTGCTTAATCAACCAGTATTCCATATGGGATGGCCTCCGATCAACAATACCGGCCAACGCACCATGTTTTGATGACGAACGGTCGAAGTGTCTTGTAGCGTTTGGCTGCACGCGGCACGTTGTGCTGCTGGAAAACATCGATGGTAAATGTGAAGCTGCCCTGTGACCCTCCCGAAGCATGCGTGCCTCTTCCTTGGCACTTTTAGCCGAGATTAGAGTCCTCTGAACATCTCTGGCTCGCCGGTCCCACGGTTCGTCGTACTCCATGGCTGGCCGTGGATCCATTGTCCTGTACCGGGACTCGTGCCTCAGTTGCTGCATGGTAGATGCGGTGGCCTGGTTAGGTCCCTGGGCCGCCCGTAGACGGCTCTCCAGACCAAGCCTTGCAGCTCGCAGGTCCCACGGTTCATCGTACATGCCGGACGCATCAATGTCAACCTGACCACTCGAGGCGATGTCAGTTGCACTGCCATCCGTGTCATCATGTCCCTCACCATTTACTTCAGGCACGCTCGTACTGCCGGAAGACTCAGAAACATGCCTCGAAGGTGACTCCTTACCATTCACCCCGAGACACAGCTTCCCGTCCGAAGAAACGCAGTTAACACTGTCTGTATACGAAGATGACAGACTGGTTGGTTCTACGTCAGTTCGGGTTGACTCAATGGCCGAAAGTGAACGGAAACGGGTTGGTGTTTCGGCATAAGGGTCGTCGTACTTAGGCCGCATGTCTGTTTCATTCCTACTATCACTCTCTTGCTGTTCCAGTTCTGTGAGCACAGACAACAGTGGCAACTGTGTGATGTAATGTTTAACACCAAACATACACAACAGAAAAGCCAAGAAAATGAGTCAACACATGCTACAGTCATTTCTTCTGCTATCCCAGGGCTTAAAAAGACTCACTTTTTTCACCCACAATATAACTAGATTACAACAAGCCTTGATAAGTAATAGGATAGGCTACATCTTAAGTGGCAACCCCAATATATCGTGTTCTTGAAAGTAATTAAGCAAGTAAAACATAAGCTTATGATACACTGCATTCACAAAACATCGTAAGATAAATTTACGACAATGTTACGACATATGGAAGGTTTACGACAGATTTATGATAAAACGTGATTTACAAAAAATTGCACAAAAAAGTTGCAACAAAATTACGAGAAAACGTAGCACAACTCATTAGCTGTCATACGAAAGTATCAAGCACACACGCAGGAATTATTTTGATTTTTTCATTAGAATATACTCTTCGCATAGTGCCATAATACATATAAATTTCATTTGTGGAAACTTCAGAGAGCGAAATTGCTGCAAAGTCAGTTCATTTCCTGTTGTTTACATTGGTTTACTGTTGGCAACAGCAGAAGCAGACGATCACTATACAGCGCTGTGCGCTGCTAGGCTCAGTGACATTGTGTCACAATTGGTTGACACCAACGTACTGGCGGTTGATTTTGTATTAAAAATAGAAAATAAAAGTGACAAAACAAAACCATGTTATAATCATGAACACAAACATACAGTACTCAAAAATCATCGATTTTTGAAAAATGTCAGCATTACCTCCTGCACTGACAATTTTCATTTCATATGGAACTGAATAATCATCCTCTGAAGCTTGTGGAGTGTCGAGAGTGATATTTAGAAACTGCAAAGTTGTCTGTGTAGTGCCATCATCTTTCGATGCCTCTTCCATTTCTTTCTTAACATCAAATGGATCGCTGTATTCGTCGAGTATTCGAGGCTACAACACGAAAAATATGCACAGAATGAAGAATAATTCAACAAACAAAATGTTACTCTAGAAGCTATATCTTTCACGGTAAAAATCACTGTTAACACGTAGTTGGCGAGGACCGTAGCATCACTTGAGTGTCCACGTGGACAAGGCTCTCTAAAAAGTCAGCATGCAGAGTGATGTTGTCCCCATGAAGTTGGTTGAGCCATCTGTTCATGTGGCAGCCTCCAGCTACGGTCAGTGGCATACAAGCAAACAACTGCCTCACAGATTCTGTTTAAACTATCCATTCTTTAGTTAATCAAGGTAATAAAAGATTCCCAAAAAGTGTTGCAGAAGATTTTTTACTCTTGCCCACTGTACTTAAGTGGTGCTATTCCAAAGGTATGGTCTGGTTAGTGCACTGGACCCACCATCATTGGGCAGGTCCAATGAGGTTGATGTAGTATTTAATCATCCCAGGTCTCTGGTAAAAGTGGATTGGTGATTCAGCAGATAAACAGACGTTTCATCAGGGTTAGGCCTAGGGCTGCCATAAGGTTAAAATTAAGAATATGATTAAAGTTAGGGATAGTGTTAGCCTGTTAGTGTTAGGAATAGAGTTAAGAATAGTTAAGTAATGACTAGTGTTATGCACATGGCCAGCCGTATGTATAGAAAACTGCAACGACGTACACAGCCGGCCATAAACAAATTCAAAAATTTCTATACACACAACCGAGTACAATTGCAGTATTTTTTACCACCTTAAATCTAAAATGCTCATTTTTCTTACATCTGTAAGCTTTCCTGTGAGACCATCTGTACTAAAAATCTGTCAGAGCTGGAAAAAAAATTGCAAAATGGACTGCATAAAAGGCCACCAACCACAAGACAATTTTTAGACCTGGAATCAAAACTCAGTCTTCCAACAGTTTAATAAACTTAGATAAATGCCACTAGACAATGCAAAAATGACAAAACCAGCATGCCACACATGCCTAGAAACAGGGATAAAATGTCAGACGTCGATGCCGAGACACAAGCTACATGCCTGGACAGTGGACACAAGGGGTGCGTATGTCAGATGCTTAACTATAGGCCTACGTTACTCATGTTATCGATGGTTCAGTGCCTGCACATTCATTCACGGCCACTCGTTCCCAAACTCTTCAGACTTTACTGGCCAAGCTTCAATCAATGAATGGATTAAATATGCCGTTAATAAATATTAGTAATCTTTCTCTGCACTGTTTTGATGCAGTGAAATGTGCAAGATGTGGCAGCAACAACTCAATGGCAGAAATTTCTGTTAAGTCTGTTCGTCACGACTGTTCGCGCCTGGTGACAATTTTTTTTCATTGGCCATGTGCACATGCCTAATTTGCCTATACATACGGCTGGCCGTGTGTATAGTCACTGCGTAAGCTAATATAACATAACTACAGTGTTAATGCTGCAAAATCTGCAGATCCGCACCTCCGCATTTTACCTGTTGCTTCACCCCATACTCAGTAATATCGTACCGTTAAGTTATCGGAGCTGATAGACGAAGTGACATGTAGCCTGACGGGACAGCTGGGATCGGCATTATCACGTGATCTCCGCAGCAGATCGTCGTGAGTAAGGCTGTCAACACGCGGGGGTCGTCTGCCACGTACTGACGACGAGGCAATGGTCGCCGCGTCGGTCGTCTGTCTGGCCGTCTGACACTCCGCGCAGCCGTCGTCACGACTCAGCGTCGTCCAGCCGCCCGTTCCCGGCATGCCCCGGCTCCTCGCCGCACTCCGGGCACCTGCTACACTCCCACGCACGGCGCTCGCGTCGGAATGTCGCCGGCCGTCCGCAGACGACCCTCTAACAGTTGGAATAACATTGGTGCTGCTGCGAGTCTTGGTCGGGGTGCGACTGGAATGCAATTCATGAACGCTGCTCGACGTTTTCGCCGAATACTCGTGGTGCGACGGCGACTGCTGGCTCGACACCTTTTTGCTGCTGAATCCGAAATGCTTTAGCAATTTATTAGCCATTGTCTTTATTATTTTCACAGATACACACTCCTCTTCGACAACTTCCTGTATGTTCACAGCTGGTACTCGTAGATAAACGGATTGAAAAAATTGATGGGCGTAGGCAATTTGCTTTGCGCCGTTTTACGGTACATTTATCTGAGTATAATCATTAATCCGACATCTGTCACGTCGTTTTTGAGCGAACAGAGTAAAGTCAAAACTCGAAAATTAAGATTAATATGTATAGTATTATAAGTTGTACAGCAAGCCAATTTTCAACTCCCGCTAGCCTACGAGTGTCAATGTGAATAAGAACATAAATGTGAACAATGTGCACAAGCTTGATCCATGTGTGAGATGTGACAAGAACTCGATGGAGATAAGAAACCGTCCTACTTCATTGTTTTTAAAACTATGTTAAATTTTTGCTTGAACCAACATTGCATCTATTACAGAACACAGAGACGCTAAATTAGGGAAATAACAGCCGAGCAAAAAGTTGAAAAGCACCAAATAATTAACCACTACTCTCTCTTGACCAATAATTCATGCAAAACAACCTTATGAGCACTTCGAAGAGCCATATAGTAACCATATCATGCTGAAGACCACTTCAGATTGGTGAATCCAAATAACCATCTTCGTCTGTTATCAACATGGTGTAAAATTCTGTTATTATTTACAGATTATATGTGAGAATGTAATCTTGCGTACAACTGATGTAACACAACAGGACAAGGCACCTACATCCAGGGGGTAGCTAAAAATTTGACTTTGGGAGGTATAAAATCAGTTTAATAACCACTTGACCTCACTGCTACACTACCAATATCGGCATACCATCAGTAGCTATGTCCCTGCCTACATTTTTGCAGCTTTAGTTAACTACAAAAATTAAGTTTTTGTTTTCTGCCAATAAAGTAAATCTTTACAGACTATTTGTCACCAACAGAAACATGTCGTGTTCGTTTATTTCAACGTGCCAACAAAAAACAGAATCATCCTCAGCGGGCATTGCAAAAGCATGCACTGAGTCGAGTCAAACAGATGATTAGACAGAGCACAGAAGCATTATGCTGCACCGGTCTCTGTTAAGACATACTTAAGTCCACACAATCAACACTTTCAATCTCGGCTCCAACAATGCAGGACTTAAATTAGCCAAACAACTGCGATAATCCAAAAGATATGTCTCCAATATACAGTACAGTACATACAAAGAATAATAATATAATCTATGTTATAGACATACACATAACGTGATCACTGTATAAGAGTTTCAGCAGAAACACGCGACAAAAATTACTGGTACTGTCAAACGCTGCATAGCATCGAAAAAGCAATGCTATCCAATAGATGAACGGGATTGAATGGGAAAACTGCTAGTTGTTGCATCACCAAAAATTAACTGCAGCCCAAAAACTTCACAAATTTTATTACTGCAATAACCATGTGTACTGTAAACCAATTTTAATAATATTATTTTTGGGAGAATGCTCTTCAGAAAATTTGAAACAAGACGATCTGTAGACAGCCCACTTGACACAATTTGCATAACTTCAGCGTGTGTGAAATCTCAATCTCCACTTTCCACACATTCACCCTTCACCCTTTTTAGTTTTGGAAAATCTTATAAGGCAGAATTTATGCTATTTCAACGAATTTTCATACTTATGATTTCATTTATATGCTGTTAATCCTGATGTAAAAGTGGGTTCAAAGCAGAGTGAGTAAGTAAGGTTAAGCAGCAACTAATTCTTGCTGAATGAGGACAACAATGCAGCTGCTGTAAAGCAGCATGAAAGTTGCAATCCAAGATTTTCCAAGGTAATGCAGTAACACAAACTGTGTTAGGTGGGCTAACTCTCCCACGCAGCCATAAACTGATTTTACAGCAACAAGATTGGTGAAGTTTCTGATGAACCACAGAACAGGTGACACACATCTAACAGTCAAGCACCACAGAACCAGCCAACAAAGAGAACTTTACTTATTTAATGCCTAAGCTGCCATCACAAACGATATTTGACAAAGACAGACAAAATACAAGAAAGGAACAACTCACTGCAAAATGCGTACAATTATGGCTTTAGAACAATGAAACACACACACGGGGTTTAGCTCAATCAAAATGACATACTTCCAATTATAGTAAATGTGCTCGGTTATTTACTCAATTCAAAATATGTTGCTTGAAATGTCAGTGTTAGCTGGTGGCATTATGACAACAGGTTTGGTTAAAGAGGGATGTCGGGCCTGAAATAGCCATGCTTCACGTACGAAAAAAAACTCACTTTGGCAGATCTTTAGGGGTCACCCAGACTATTCTGCAGAGCAACCCAAAAAATGTAAAAAAAAAACACATCTCACAAAAGTGAGTGAGTGAGTGAGTAGGATTTAACGTCCCGCCTGTAAGACATTGTAGTTGTCCAGCAGTGCCTATATGATGCCTGGACTCGGCTCTTATCCCGAACAAAAAGTAGAAAGACTTAACCGTACATCGACAGAAATAATGTCAGGTTCAAACAAACAAAAAAACTATCAAACGCCAATGTACACGATTGGCAGTTTGTAAATGCACAAATGTAACCACAGTACAGATAACGCAAACAAAAAGAACACTGGAAGAAATTAAGCATCTTACACGAAAAATGCACAACAATTGCATTTGTCGCTGGAGCCGCAATCGGTGGCGTAACGCAGCAGTCAATGCAGAAATCATTGTACTGTTACGCCGGTACGTCTGCTGCCAATTGTAACTACTATCAGCTAGATGCCTTGCCATCATAATACTGTAACAATGAAAACGGAAACTGAAAGTAAACGCCGACGATACAACGCAACCGGGTTTTCGACGGAGACGAAGAACGAAAGACAACAAATCAGCCGACGACCAGCCGGCATTGTCAGCACTTTGGACCCTACAGCAGCAGGCAGACCTCACGTCTAGCGCCCAGCCTGATTCACCACGAGAAAAAATGCAAAATGGGTACCACAGGTTTAGCAAAGTCAACCAGTTCCAGTTCAAAGAGAGTACTTAACTGTTTAGCAAGAATAACCGAAAAACGTTACACATCAAATGCTGAAACGTACATCAAACCTAAAATACTCTAAAAATACAAAAATCTTAGCAACTGATGCAATTTTGTGGACAATCTGAATTACTGTACATTACAATTTAGAATTCTCTTTCTTTTGACATTTGAAATAGTTGTTTAATAGTTTCCTTCCATCGCAAACTCAAAACATTCAATTTTTTCAACGTCTAGCCATGTCTAGTGCCTCACTCCTCACCCCACCGCCTCAGATTCAACGAGTTTCTCACAGACATTGTGCGCTTTATAAATTAAACTTACTTACTTACTTACACACTAAACATGCCACTGCCAACTACAGGGACAGTGTCATGTCCATGTAATTGTGAATCAGACTTGGCCCCGCTCACGACTGAGGCACTGGACGTCTGCATTCCAGACGCATGCATGAATGCATCGCAGTAGAAAACCGGCGGCACAAAAAATGAGCACTCTGGTGTCTGGCGTTCCAACATTCGGTCAGTCAAAAGAAACCAAGTACGGAAACAAAAAGACAACGTACTGCGGCGTTGGCCAATCGCTAACTAGACACGTCCATCTGTCCGCCTCTCTGGCGAGCGAGCGAACAACTACATGACGAGTTCAAGTGACTGATATATATATATATATATATTTGACAACGGGCCAACGGCGACAACATATGGCAAGATGTGAACGACTCAACCATTCAACCGTCTCTGACAGACGGCATCAACAACAACTGGCATTGTGCACAACAGCATCGTGACATGAAAGGGGGAAAAATGCTCCCCTAAACTCTAACGTATCGGAAAATTTTCTTCCAAAAATACAAAACTTGGGGCCAGAAACCTCCAATTTTGGGAAACTAAAAAGCAAAACTGAAATTTTCAACACTCATAATCTCCTTCTTGTGTGTTGTGTGCCCCTAATCCCACTTTCTTAACCATGACACTGCAGATTGTTTATGCAACGGAAGCACAACTGTCAGTATAAACGTCGACGTCGTTTCATTAGACCGACGACTAACGACTCTGCAACAGAACACAAGAACAAAGCTCACATTTGAAATATTTTAATTCTACTCAATATTTACTTAAATTTCTTTTTCCGCTAATGCAATGCTTTTGGGCAGCAGTTTCGTGCAGAAATGCACAAACATCTGTAATTTCATTGCGAGTTTCAACGAATTTCAAATAATAGAATGCCACAACTTTTCAACTCAGAATATCCACATTTTGCCAGACTTCTTCCCAACACATAAAATACTCTGACATTAAAGAATATAGGATACAGAGTTACTGACATTTCCCTTCCCCGACTCTCCTAACAATAACCATGTTGTGACCTGTCATCTGATGCACAGCAGGGGCGGTATGCATAACAACATCGTAGATTAGTTTGGACGTAAGGCCAACCACGTCACGACTAACTATTTCCAAACTAGAAAGTTATGTTCGACGGCATGCAAAATGCTGTCGAAGTGAGCGACTAGCTAGTCACGACGTAGTTGACGTTGGTAGTTTAACTCTAGAATTTCCTGGCATAAATGCGCCCAGCCTCGTTCAGCGTGCAGCTAAAAATAGACATAAGCAAACTTGTCGTCTGTTGCAATCTCGGGTGTGCTTGGGCCTAATTACTGCTCCATGGCCTAAGAATGTGCGATGCAACTAAGCGAAATGTATCATATGCTGAATGTTTTATTCAGCAACTTCAAACACTGAAATTAGTTTCAATAGCGTAAATGACTCACCATAAATTATCTATGACGCACGACATAATTGCAGCTGCTCCTTAGCGTTAGTTTATGTTGACAATGACCGAATATTTACGACAGGTCGCTAGAGCGACTAGTGTTAGTTTAGACGTAGACGCCTGAATAGTGCTATGACATCGTTATGCACAGTGACTTAGCATTAAGTCCGAAGTAAATTGATTTTAGTTTGGAAGTAAAGTCACAACGTTGTTACGCATACGGCCCCAGAACTGTATAAATAATGAGATGTGGCAGCAAAAAGATTCTGGATTTTAAAAAACAGGTATCAAAAGATTCCTATCTGCAGGGTTTATCATTTTTGGGCAAGAAGAGGAGAGGGGGATTAAATATATAGCCCAAAGTTAATGGATATTAAGATTTTTGTGGGTTTAGAGTTATTAGAATGATCATTGCTAGATATTGCTCACATGTAATAAATATACCCAAAAATTGCAAAATCACAAAGTTTCAAAAACTGTAACTTAATAACATATTTCACTATTAGCGGAACTAACAACTAAAATTGAATTAAGTTTTGGGTGGTTTTTTGTAGGTATTTACTAGGGATTATATCGATAAGCCGATATCATGATATCGATCACCATCTACCGGTTGCAAGATATCGTGAGACAGACCGCCGTGGGACAGACCACGCCTACGATATCGCGCAGACGCCACCTGACTTATTTTGATGGAGCGCAAAAGCACACAGACACAGACGTCTGTAAGTAGGCAAAGTTTAGACCTCACGTCACAGTTGCAACAAACTGCACGACAACTGAGTGAGGCGAAAGAGAATGATGGGAAGGGTGGGTCATTTTAATCACTTAGGTCAACAAACTATCAGTAGCAGAGCCAAGTGTGTCTTTGCTGTTGGTGCTGCTACAGATGCTGCACGGCCAGCCGTCAGTATTACAGGCTCCGGCTGCTGCCTGTTCCCTTCCCACCGCGTCCCCCCCCTCCGTCGTTGGTATTCAGCTCATTTCACCCTCTCACCCTGACCTCCCTTGCTCCAACTTGCCTTAACACTCAAGTCTCTGCTCTCATGATATCGCTATGATAATAGATACAAATTTTTTTTGCCACGATATAATCCCTAGTTTTTATGTGGTTATGTGCTTAGATGTCTGAACATTGGGAACATTACAACAACACCAAAAAACCCATAATACAAATTATTATGCATGCTAACAAAAACAGTGGCATTGCTCCCAAACATGAGGTTAACATTATCGGTTTTCCCAAAGATTTTCTTTCCCGAGATGAATTTTCTCTGGACAAAATCCTAATTCTGGACATATTAAGGTTAACCAAAAAAGTCGTTACTTGTGCACACTGAACATAAACTATTTACAGCAAATGTATTATGTGTGTCTGTTTACAATAATTCTAAAATGACAAACTAGCTATAGTCAATATAGTGTATCGTACCATTTGTTGCCTTTCATGCATTGTAGCACCAAGTCCTGCATACACAGTGAGACCACTCTATCAGCATACAGGACACAGACGACATCAGTTCAACGCAACTACCATCAAAGTCTCACCACATTACTGAATACTGACTGGCCTAGTGCCGTCAAGACGCTTTTGTATTCAGTGAATAACATACGTTGAACACACTAAGGCATAGCCACTAGCCAGCACTGTCTACCAGTACGGAGTGCAGAGTCCGTTGAAAATTTCGGGTTTCGGTTTTTTAAAAACCAAATCAAATCAAACAAGCGTTAAATTTCGAAAACCAAAAATTTGGTTTCTGTGGTTTGGTTTTTAAGAAACAGAACCGCTGGTTTTAGACAGTTTTTTTAACACTTTTTGTCAGTTAAAGTACTTTTTTCTAGGCTTAGTTTCGAAACAATTTGACCGTCAGCTACAACTGGTAAAAATTTTATGCAAATTGATCATCATTTGAGTGAATTATGAAAAAAAGGGGGCCCTTTTTACGAAACACCATGTACTCTTGATCTTCAAGCACTTTGTCTGAAATCTTAAATTCTGTTCCATTCTGTTCTCAAATAATAATACCGCCGTAGTCCAAAAGTAATGCTCATTACTGAAGCTATGTTAAATCACTCTACAATGATAATGATACAACAGCGCAGCAAAAGGTGCTATAAAAATACACATATAATAAAAATATGTATAATACGAGGGTCGTTCCATAAATAAGTTCAGAAAATGATGCCATTCCACTATTTTTTAAAACAAGAAAAATTCAAAATACACTTTTTGTAGGGAATTTAATTCTGAACAAATGTGAAATTCTTTTGGATGATAACGTCATTATCGTGAAGTCATCTGTTAACAGAACACGATGAATTTGTGCATTATTTTCTCCACCAGCAGGTTTCATCTCGCATGACTCGACTGTGACAAACAGCATAGGAACGAAAAATAACGAATAAACTTAACAAGTTAATATCACATCTTTGAATATTAAACATAAGTGTCAAATTTACTCAACACATCATCCAAGTTCGGTAAACGTCCCATCTGTCAACAAATTTCTAAATGCCCGACACAAAGAACGATTCCGGTAGCTGCTGTCCAAGCCACTGATGAACAACTGATTCCGCCTTCGGTATCTGATGCTAATTTCTGCCCACCTAGAATTTTCTTACATCAAACATGTACTGTTGGTTTCGCAAAATACTCGTCGACATATGTTGGATACAATTTAGAATGAATTTGATGTGCATTAGCCTTTTTGTCCACAAAATCAACACAATAGCACGCTGTTCATTACAGGGCAATTTCAGTGGCAACGTCACCACATTTAACGTTTATAAAGACGTCACACTGATGTCATCGTAATAAAACTCACAAGATTTACACAGAATGAAATTCCCGACAGAACGTACATTTCAGATTTTTACTATTTTAAGAATTAATGGAATGGTTCAATTTTGTAAACTCATTTATGGAACGACCCTCATAATAATAACAGTACAGTACGTGTTGTGTGTTAACAATCGTACCTGAAGCATCTTATTCTGCTGCCGCCAGATCTCACGTTTCTGCAGGTATTGCTGAACGAACGTCATCGTTTCAGCGCTGTTGCCCAGGTACGTACGCACATACTGAGTCACCTGCATTGACAACACCCATACAGGTGTGCAATAGGACCAGGTGAAATTATCTACCAAACACACTGGGGATGGGGGGGCGGATTCTATGAATGCCAATCAAGAGTCAAGTCTACTCACCACGATTTAATCAGATTCAACATAAAATCCATTGTATGGAACCAACACTTTGATCAACTCGACTTTATTCCACTCAGAACTTTGCTGGCCGATTATGCCACAATTAACTAAATTTCAGTAAGCTTTTGGGACTGTATAGGACGTATATAGTACGGAGTCCAGTGGGCGGATGTCGCATGATCGACATCCAGCCATTGCTGTACGAACATTTGCACTCTTATAGCTAGCTGCCAGTCGGTCTGTAAATGTGTAAATGTGGACGTGAAAGCATGTCTGAATATACTTGCTGAAACCTCGTGGAAATAATCCCGTTTCCTCTCAATATTTAGTAGGCTAATTCCCATCTAAATTTACAATGTAAGGGTAAACCATCCAATCCTTACAGGACTGCTGTGGCAGAACAGCTGGGAAATGGTGTGATAGAACTCAGATAGAGGCTGAATCACCTTCACATCATCAGACTAACATCATCAAAGTGCCACTTAAGCATTACATTAAAGCCATTCACGCCTGTGTAATTGTGCACGGCATCCCTTTGCTATGGACAAGGGGCAACGCAGCAAATTTTACGATACGAAAATGATAAATTAAAACTTTTAAAAAGAGGGGTGTTCAAAAAATCTGTAGTCTTAAACATTAAACCAAAATGAGATGTACACTCTACTTTATTACTTATGATGAGAACAGATATATTCCCACAACAGAATCCGAGCTTTGGAGGAATACTGTGCATTTTAGCAGTTGACAAATGACAGCATATCAAGTAAGCCACTAAGCCTACATCTTTTGGTTAGCTGTGTCAGGCTACGAACTTTTTGAATGAAACTCATAAGATATTTAGAAAGAAACATACATCAAGAGGCGAATCGACTTCGGCAAGATGTCGTAGGAATGTTGGAACTACAACAGCCATCAATATCATCATCATCATCATCATCGACAACCGTGGGCTCAATGCCCGTTGGTGTCTGACGCCATTCTTACTATCGCTGCCCACCGCTGCCTATCTAGGGCAGCGTGGCTTAACTCCTG
>Ga0056128_1001021_pt1 | contig 29380 bp, 19 predicted proteins | sample WorMetLIZISLAND2_FD_71113 | JGI IMG/M metagenome (GOLD analysis project Ga0056128, IMG submission 71113) | Marine gutless worms symbiont microbial communities from Max Planck institute for Marine Microbiology, Germany - Olavius geniculatus... ... | reverse complement strand
AGGAGTTAAGCCACGCTGCCCTAGATAGGCAGCGGTGGGCAGCGATAGTAAGAATGGCGTCAGACACCAACGGGCATTGAGCCCACGGTTGTCGATGATGATGATGATGATGATGATAATGACATGAGCCAGGAAACTACAGGGTTGGTCAAAAATGGCACCATTTTTGTACACCTTATAATTTCACCAAATATCAACCAATTTTCGATATTTTTTCACTTTCAGAATCAGCAGACAATTTGTAATAAAACTATCTGTGTCTAAAAAAATTCTTAGCATTACCGACTGTAACGTTGAAAAAATTAGGCTGTGGTTTTAATACTTTTTGGTACGAATATTCTGGACGTTCAAGTTTTAATTGTCGTTAATGTCGCGATCTTTTTTTGAGACGCGGTGTAGTTTGTCAAGATCTGTATAATGCTGTTTGCACAACATTTATCTATCAGTTGTTTATTTTTTTGACTGAGCGTAACATGCGGCGTATCTTTTGTGAACAAAATAATTATATCTGTATGTGTTTCATTCTATTTGCAGGCATGACGATATTGTTGACGCTCAGCGTGTATCAGGTTTCTATCTACAATCTTTTACCGACAAAATCATCGACGCTTCCATACATTGGTACGAACGTTCACTGCGCACGTGACTATTAATTTAGCTTAAGAAAAAATTATGTTATTGGGTCTAAAAAATTATTAACGGCTTTTGGTAAAAATGGTCCACAGTGAAAGTGATTAGCCTTTGGTGGCGACGCAGATTGTTTTGTGCATCATTTGGGATTCTTTAACGTTAAGCGAAGTGAAGAGTAATACTTTGCAGTATGACTCAACAAGTTATGAATAATAATAATGATGATGATAATGATAATGATAATGCGAATTTCAGTGACATTTTTAGTGAAATGAAGAGTGGCCAAGCGCGATTATAGGTAATGTGGATTTTCCGGGAGTTGTTTTACGGTTGAACAGTTGTTATACAGTTCAGCCGCCGGTTTTTTAGTAAAGTGTGTAACTTTTCACTTTGCCCGCGCAGTCATTTTCCGCTTGCCAGGACAGTGGACTATTTATTGCAAAACAGCCAACAGTTTACATCGCGTCAGTGCAAATACAAATCATTTAAAAAGTCGTTTATTAACTGCTGTTTTTTCATGATTTGCGATTTGTTTAATTTTAGTTTATTTGGTGGTTATTTTTACTATTGAATTTGGAATTAAGAATTTGTGTTGATTTCATTTTGTGCACGTCTGTTTCGCATATCAATAAAATTATCGTATCGTATCTCATGTAAAACCACGATAACAGTTGTCAATGACGAACACCATTCGACAACGCTGCGATGTTTGCGTGTGATTTTAAACGCTTTGCCTTGTGCGTTGACAGGCATATACTTCGTGTTCATAACTATACTGTGCTTTCTATCGGTCGCCATGACGATTGTTGTCATACACCTTTACACTAACTCGGTCGCTGCTCTGCCGCCAAAACTACCTGGCGTCGTGAGTATAGATTTTACCCGTGTAATTGCTTCTCAAAATCTGTTCGCTGTCCCTTGGTTAACACTTTAGCTTTCTTCTTAAAGTTACGCCAGTATGACACAACTTTAAATTACACTTGTATAAGCATGCTTAGTTTAGGGGCGCATAAAAAGGTGGAATGCATATGTTTTTTGTGGATCGAGCAATCAGATACTTTTGAAAATGATTAGCTTCGATTATTGCAGTAAAAGGCTGTTAAGCAGAACTCTTAAACAATGTTTAACACTATGACCGCCATTTATTGCGAAAATCGCTTCTAATCGTTTCGGAAACTGTGCTATTATCGGTCTATGTAAAGATGCAACATGTTTCACTGTTTATGCGACACTCAGCACAAAGAAAGCTATAGTAAGTAAGCAAGTAGACTTAATTTATAAAGCGCACAATGTCAGCGAGAAACTCACTGAATCTGAGGCGCTGATACATTAAGATTGCAAAAAACGCTTACGTTTGCTGGATTTTTTTGTGTAACAAAACTATCACTAAATAACAGCGAGTGTCGGGCTGTTCCTCCGTAGCTTTGGCTTACAACAATTTTATTGTATTCGACTAAAAGCCATCTCTTGACGGCGCTGAGAAGTTTTGGAGTTTTGCGTCTTATAGTTATTATGAATTAAATTTTGTAGAAATTGGTTTATTTTTTTTTCCGCGGTTGACACGCACAAAGAAAAAAACGGCTATCATTAAGTTTTGTCGTTCGGAAACTGATTGGAGCTTTGACGTGACTAGGTTCGCTTGATGTTATGTCATTCGTTCACACCATCCTGACTCACTTTATGCAACTGGAAATTTATTCAGATAGGAAGTAAAATACAGTACAAAGAAAAGTAAGTGTACGTTGTTTGACTGCTTTCTGTGTGGCCAAGGTGCGGGTAATCGTCTGTAAGCAGCTGGCGTCGCTGCTTCGCTTCGTCGACAAGCCGATGGCGACGTACGACGACATAGCGAGTAGAGACCAGGCAGAAGACAACATCCTTGACGAGGGGTTTACGAACCACGTCGACCCACCGCCAGCGGCCAGACCGGGCGCCGCCCTGCAGTCCGACCCGGTCTTGATTGACATCAGGGAACTTCTGCGACAGAAGACAGAGCGTGAGGATGAAGAGAGAATCCGGTCGAGAGACGAGTCGGACCTCAAGTCCGCGTGGACTCTTGCAGCTCGTGTTGTTAATCGTATTTGCTTCCTCTTTTTCAGCGTTGTTTATTTCACAGTGACCGCCGGATTTTTCTTCGTTTTTCACTTGCACCACTAGCTGCTGAATCTCAAACTAATTTTTTTTTGGTTATTTGATTCCGAACATTTTTATTTGATACTGTACGACGTTTGTTTTGTTTTATTGTCTTAGTTGTTTTTTTTGTTTTTATTCTAATTCTTAGTTTTTTAGCATGTGGTATTGAGGTATACTGCATTTAGTTATACAATAATATTTTAGGCTTAAATCACATATCTCTTAATGATGTGCACTTATCCAATTTTATCACTTCTTGGCAGAAACATACCCCAGAGAATTTTGAACACACATAAATGTACAGCCCATTACAACTGGTTTCATACGTTCGTATTGTACCTTGTAAAAATCTACCAACGATATTTTACGGCGTATGACTTATAGCAGTATCCACGTAAACATCAAATTGTCACATCAGAAAAAAACTATCAAATAATGTTCATATTGTCAGAGCAAATGTTTAAAGTATCTAGCTGAAAAAAACGTATTGTTTTTCTATGAAAAACCGAAATTAGCAACATCTGTATAAGTTTACAGCCTTATACATGCTCGTCGCCTTTATTTGTGAACTTTACTCTGATTTTGATAATTAATATCTGTTTACTATTTTTAAAGTATGATTTATTTATTATATACTGGCATTGCTACCGTGCGCAGTTAATTCGGCCTATGTTTTATTTGTAGTGCAACTAGTTAAGTTAACTTTTTTGTTACTATTTTGGTCTTGTTAGTGAGTTGGCGAATAAAAATTTTTTTTATACTTTAAATAACTTTACTATTACGTTACCCGCTATGATGCACATAACATAAATGTTTGCTTTTTTACTTTTGTACGTATTGTACTTTTCGCTTATTTGGCAGCTTATTTGTGTCAATAACAAGAAATCTGAACTAATGCTTATGAGACGCGCGATAGCTTATAGCAGTTCCTGTTCGCAAGTAATCTTGGTCTATCTCTATCCATTTCGTCGCAATTCCCTTTTTTGCCGCCAAAAATCGCTAAAAAATCACTAAAAACCAATATTTTTAAGGTTTAAGGTCATTTAAGGTCATCGATGTTGACATTTCTGAGAAGCTCGTCGCTAGTGCTTGTTATAATAAGCAGCATGTCTGTGTTTACTTGCAACCATTTTCATGCTAGACAAGCCAACAGCGGATAAATAACCATTTTTTAGAAAGGTACCCCTGTTTAATACACGCTTGCGCAACTCTCCTTAAACGTAGAGGGTTAGGACTTAAACTCCTAAAATCTACATTCAATGCTAAAGAATTCATACGCAGGTTGTTTTGGTCAATCTCCAGCCATTTTAGCGCAATTCACTCTTGAAATGCGTGTCGCAGCCTGAAATCGCGAAAAATCCACTAAAACCCGCTATTTGTTTTTTGGGGGAGAGGGGGTTCAAGGTCATTTAAGGTCATCGATGTTGACATTTCTAAAAAGCTCGGCGGCAGTGCTTGTTATGATAAGCAGCATGTCTGTGCCTATCTGCAACCATTTTCACGTTAGACGAGCCTATAGCGGTAAAATAACGCTTTTTAAGGGGGTGCCCCTCTTTCGCCCGTCGTTCGAAGGGATCCCTTTTACCCAGCGGGATGAAATTTTGTCACGAAATACTAGAGACAATAGGCTATCTCATATGGTGAAAACCGGAAATCTCTATCTTACCTGGTCTTGGATTGGTACCAGGTCGTGACGGACAGACGGACAGACAGAATTACCGTAGCTAATACGCGCTATAGCTATGCTAGCTCTCGCGCGTAAAAATTATCGCCATCAGAAGCGTGTCTCTAACTTCCGCACATGTTTTCATTCTAGTCAAACGGTGTCCTTTACAAACAATGCAATGCAAAAAGTTGTCGTTTTTGTCTCATTAGAGCACAACAAAAGAACGGACGCAATCAGTTTTGTTCCAGAACACAACCACTGCACCGATACTTTTGAGTGTCCAATAAAAATTTTCTGGATAAAGCTTTTTTTAAGGACGGACGGACTGCAACCGAAAGCCCGCAATATTTTTACGCTTTACACGCAGCAGCACATGATTGGCAGGTAATGTCACATTTATGATTTTTGTCGTCTATGCACGCAGCCATTAATGTGTGTGCAAGGCAGACATCACTTGCGACGTGTCGATGGTAATAGGCCTACAATCACTTATTTTCACCGGCATAACGTACAATCTAAGCCACCCGTTGGCATCTCCTCTCGTCACACCCACCGCACAGTGCACATCATATACAAAAATCGCCTTGTCGGTTTTTTTCGTGATAGGACCATTTCTTCCTTTTGACGTCGTGATTCTGGAAGAAATAAAACGTCATATGAACAATCTGCCGTGGATTATCTCATGGAATAACTCGCTGGCATTCATATCCGCTCAGCTCGGCAGTTTGTCAGGAGAAAGTCTTTACTTTTTATTTTGCCTTGTATGTGGAAAACGCAATACACAATAGTAGTGAATAGGCCTAGTAGTCAGAAGTACCTATCCCGCAAGACACACTACGCAAACCTCCTACCACTGTCTAACCACTAACGTCGAACCTGTTCACCATTATTTTGTATTCATGGACGTCTGCTGAAACAAGAGGAAAAGAACAAAAAGGTCGAGGAGCCGCTGACGTCGAGTGGAGTAAGGAATGAGAGGAACTGAAGTGAGGAATAAGAAAGGAGCATTTCTCTCCGTAATTGATTAGAGGGTCTGGCACTGGCTCCCCCAGCTGGTCAGGAGTGAAACCCTGGCCGGAAATTAATTTGATGCATTTTAGCCTCACAGAACACTTCTTGTGGAACGATGACTGCTGCTCGTGAAGTCTAAAAACTACACCCGAATGTAATACGCTTTGAGCGTAGTCGTCAGTGGACGTAAACGCCTCCGGTAGTGGCAATAACTGAAAGCAACCAGAGTTATCAAACCTCCGCAAGCACCACGCTGTCATCTGGCGAATTCAGCGGATTTAATTCGGACTCATTACCCTGAGTCCGGATTCTTCAACGCTGAGGCTAAACAATAAAATCGCGACGAAAATTTGATGATTGCTCTTTGGGCCACTCTCCACTCTCCGAAAAATTTTTTTTAAAAATCTGACAGTAATTTGTTGAGACGTGACATCCGACATCACCTCTGCACCATCACTGTCGCTCTTCAAGCAGCCTACCAGGGCTTTTCTGTTCCCTCGCTTATATCCAGACTTACTCAGTAAGCTTAGCTTGACATTTCACTTAATTGGTTTAGTTAATAATTGGCATTATTTAGGATCTTTCAAACAATCACTGTACAACAACGATGATATCGACAGATTTTGGTTTTCCTGGCAAGTGCATTTGTTTTGTTCTTACTGATTGCGTCAATCGTTGCAGCGAGCAAGCTCTGAGGCTAAGCATAGCATACGTTGGGAAAACGCGCATCCCTATGCCTGCGTAGAAATACGCCTGCGTTAAGTTGCGTTTGCGCACTGGCCCTGGTATGAGGTAGTGTCATACGGCAAACACAGTCGTATCCCGGTTAGACCTACTAGTATAGCTACTAGCTACTGGGCGATCAAAATATATCGTTTGTGTCAGCTGCTGAAGAGAATATCAGCCGCATCATTACTACAAGATGATAAATGCGCTGCTGATGCTGTTGACCTTATCGGCAGTCCACGTCAACGGTAAGAAACATCTACACAATTCTAAATTATTTATTTGTTTATTTATTTTTTATCAACACATTTTGTTGCACACAACGAAGCAGACAGAAGGCAATAGACAATGGCACACTAACGAAGTGCAGCGGGAGACAAAAGAATGGTTCTGAACCTTAAAAAATGCGACACTAATATTGAAAAACAAAAACACATTCAACATTTAACGTGCTGTGCGGGGTGGATACGTGTTAAAGAATCGTTTAAGTGCGTAATAAAATCACAACTACGAGTTACTACAGTCACTCAGGACTTGTGGTCTTTCGCATCCACTAGCAAATTCATAGGTTTGATCATTTTTAAGCCAAACGTGAACTAGCAAAACATTTTTCCAGGCGCCGAAGCTAATTGACCCGTCGTCTGTCTACGACTTTCGTTCTTAGTTGTTTCGGGGATAATACACAACAAAGTATTGTGCAGTTGTTTTATTTTGCACCTAACCACGTCGATATTTTTTAATGTGTTTTTACTTTCACACTACAATAAGTAAATTTAAATTTAAAATGTGTTTCAATTACGGTCCTACGGGCGAAATAATTTATAATAATTACGATCAATAATAACAAACACTAAAGTAATTTTGTATAAGGCGAAATCGTTTTTCTTGTTCTATCTTGTTTATCAGGTGGCAACATAGGACTGACGCTTTGGCTGCAATTTGTAATTATACGCCTCGAATATGCGTTAGACCCCAAATCCTCTTTTCGCTTGGGTGTTGAAGACTCACATCAGACACAAATTACACAATGTGTTTTTGGATTCCACAAGTCTACCTGCCAAATTCGTAGCATATCAGTTTGTTCAACGATTTTAGCTGCAATGTGCCAGATGATAAACAAACTGACAGACCACGGTTACGGAAAAATGTTTAGAAATTTTGCTAAATCGTTCGCGTTGCAAGACGAGATTCCATTGAATTATAGTGCGATAATAACAAATTTAAGTATTATCTGTGCATCCAGTGGTGCAGTGTAACACTGCTGAAGATGCTTTGCTACGGCGTTTGCTTGACTCCAATGAACACAATCTTCACAGCATTCCATCACAACATCACCACGGAGAACCGCTGCAGTTGGAAATCAAGCTTGCGCTGAAAAAGATCATCAAAATGGTACGTTTGCAATGTGACGAAGTCACATTTTCGGCAGTTAATATTTATCGACTCATGTTTGTAGTGATTTTAAAAGGTATGTAAATGCGTTTTATCGACAGCATTGATTTACGTTTGTAAGTTCCGTAACGAATTTAGTCTTTATTTTAATGGTTAGATTTATGTTGTCAGTAGCGAAATCTATGTTGATTTCTACGACGAATTTGAATGTGTTTCAGCGTACAATGTAGAGTTTTTTGCATTGTATACTGCCTAATTCTTGCTTACTGTCCCCAGTCAAATTGTGGGAGAAATAGCACATATTAGTCAGTAACTCATTCTTATTCAGCTTCTCATATAATAGGTTATTTTCGTCGGGCGACTGGGCGACCTGGGCGACCGGAAACCTATAAAAGGCGGTCGCGAACGCCGGTCAAATCATTAAGCTTTTGGATACTTAAAAGTGCACATCTCTACGGCTTAAAGATAGAAAAAAGATTTCAGCTATACAAAAGGCATAATTAGCCGTGTAGAAGAGACTAGACATTAAAAGGGATCTGGACTGTTAAAGGTTCGATCAAGTTCTGCAGTGATATCGGTTGCCAGGGGCAACAGTAGATAAACTGGGGCTAAAAGGTCACTTCAAGGTCATCCTTAAATAATCAGCTTTACTTCTACTGTATAGACGTTTTACTTTTCGAAAGCAAATACCTATGAAGCTAGAAGATTGAGGGATTCAAATCCAGAAAATAATGATTAAATTTACGGTCGAGTTACTGTAATAAAAGGTCATTTTTGGATAATCCCTAGTTAAAATTCTTTTTGCTAACACAGCAATAAAGTGAATGTGATTAGAGTTTATGCTGTATTTGAGCTTAATTGAAAGTTGTACAGTTGAAAGTTTGTGTTGAATATAATTGACATTGTTTTCATCAGTGTCTCTCTTTTTTTTTAATACCAAACTTTACAAATTCAAACAAAATAAAATAAAACTATGCAAAAGCAAACACCAAGAAGGACCACCACTCATCCAAACAGTCACGATGAAGATGGAGATGGTGAAGGAGGCAAAAGCGGACACCCCTTCGACCTACAGACGACGCTGGATAAATTACATGTCGGTTCTTCTGAAGACCGTGACCAGGCAGAGCAGCTGTCTGACTCAGAAGCGTCCTCGTCGATGGAAGATCTCACCGCGAGGAGAAGAACAGCAATGCAAGAAAGAGAAGCTAGTCGGGATGGTGGTAATCGAACGCATCGACGACGCGACGGCAACACGACAACAATTTCACGAGACAACGTTTGTGAGCATGTGTAGCCTATCTGTGCATCTAGGTAAAACGTAAAACTCCAGGTTAGCATCGCCGTCTCACTCTGTTTTGCGGCGACTTTTATCTCCGTTTCTGAGGTCTTTAACGCTGAACCGGCGTATGCCATTAGAAGATCGTCTTTGCGTAAATTCTTTGCAACGACTATTTACCATGATATAAAAATTTTCCCGTGAAGAGTTTTTGCTTTTTTCCGTAATCTGCTGTCGTTTTCTCGGTTTTTAGACTGGATCACGGACGCTTGCAGAGGGGGCAAGAAGGGGCACTTGTCTCCCTTTGTTTAAAAGACCAAAATAGTCAGTGTCGTGACTTTTCTAAATAAACTATTGTACATATGAGTATGTGGAAGTATCCACAGAACAATATTAAAGTGACCGTAGTATTATGTACTAAAAAATTGAGTTCTAATTTCAGTCCAAGTAAGAAATGCTGCCGTTGGCACAGTCAGTGAGACTAGGTGGCAATGACTCGGTATATTTTTAGTGAAATTTGTCTCACGTGAAGAAAGCAAAAAGCTTCGCTGGTACCTTATAATAATTAGCCACGTTGACCAGGATAAATGTGAAATATCCCAATCCTTGACTGATTATGGACAAAAAGCATGTTTAAAGTGTGTCAAATTTATTTTGCGAACTGGGTCCATTTTTGACCCCGCTGGCAGAACTCACTACGCTTTTTCATAGTCGTTTGGGTGGGGATATTATACTTCTTAGTGGATGCCTATTCCCATTTCTCACCCAATTCGATGCCTGTAATGTCTCAGTTTCGTCATCCACTGTGCCTCGACCTTTTCGCCCATTGTAAATTTACTTTGGGCGCTCACACACTAACTGTAAATTATATTGCTTGGCAAAAAAGACACGCGCGTGTGATTAACTTGCTTACTGAGCCGTTACTTGGCAGAGTCGTGACCGGGATTCAAATCCGCAACCTGTTGATTTTAAATAGCATTAATAAATAAATAGCATTAGAATTTGCATTAGCTGTGAAGACAACAGGTTCAATTTCTGGAAGCAACGTAGGAACTGGTATAGACAAAAGGTTCAGGAAATCGTAGACAGAAAGTTGCAGACAGTGTGGTAGATTGCTGGCATAAATCAGCATGTGCAGAAGAGATCAGACCGCAGTGGTACGGGAAATCGCTTGCATCGCGATCCACGTGTGCAGTGGACTCTGTCGCTTGATGTTCATTGCGACCACGGTCCACAGCAAGCAGCTGTTGCCGTCAGTAAACGCGACTCGGTAGCAAAACATCGTGAAATCACTACAGCTCATACTCCACTTATTTAAATTTGTTGTTTATTTGTTTTACGCCACGCTACAAAAAGCTTTACAACGAATCCACAAAAAAGTTCTGCAAAAAGTTATACATGTTACTGCACTGCTTCTGCACTAATGTGGGTTTGTGTGTACTGATCTATTTCCATGTAATGCTCGAACATTTGTTTCTTGTCAAATAAAGACAGCTTATTTAATTAAAAAAATCGAAAGTCTATAAAACAAAGATGTTGTACAGCTTTGTTGTACGACTTGTTGTTCAACGTACAGCAACAAATCAAAGTAATGAAGTTTGGGCTTAGGGTTGTACGCACATGTAAAATAAAACAAAAACAAAACACTGACTAGCTTTGAATTGTATTGGATGAGTTTAAAGCTCACTAGCGTATGTTGTTTTATTAGCGATGATATGGTGCATTATATTATTATATTACATACATTTTATATTATGTATCATAATCATAATATTGCGCTGCGTTGTTTCGGTGTAGGAAGAGCAGAGCGAGATGTTCTACTCCCAGTACTGGCTGCAGTATGTGAGTACTTACGATTTTTCGCAGAATCAATTAATCATCGTCCACTACGCAAATATGCAGTATGCACCAAAAAATCTTAAAAGTTTCTGTTATCTGGTGTTAAGCGATAGACCTATGTTGATAGCGAAAAAACTCCATCGAATAATGCATTTGAGATTTATAATTAGTTTTTGTTTTATAATAAACTGATTTTCAAGACAAGTGAAAGACGTGGAAGTGCAAAAACTGGAAATCAGAGTGCGTAATTATATCATTGGCGCCGCATGCAACCCATGCGAGGCAAACGTCTTATGATTAGACTCACGCAAAAAGTCAAGTCTTAAGGCTCGACTTAAACTGTTCACAATAATCAATCGACATATTGGCGCTATACAAATTAGTTTGTTATTATTATTATTTATTATTTTTTAATTATTTTTTTTATTACACACACATTCGCTGTGTTTACTAACAAAACATTATAGCAAAGCAAACAGAATAATATGTGTATAATACATAAAGAGAAAAATAAATAAAATACAAAAAGCAAAGGTTTTAACCTTGCGTGAAGATAATTACTACACTGTGTCCCAAAAAGCATCCCCGACATTTTCGACTATAACTTGAAAACCAATTATCAAATTTTGATGTTATGCGTTGTTACCTTATTTTTTTCCGTAGGTCTACTTGGTGTTAGTGTTGTGATTTTGTATTTTTTCTTATTTTTGTTTCGCTATTTTATGTACTGTATTGTTGAGTTTATTAAGTGAATTAAGTTTATTGAGCCGTCTGGCTTTTCTGACAACCTCCCGCTGATGTTACAATCACGTCGTCTAATGTATTTTGTTTATATTAAGTTCGCGGGATAAAATGATGATGATGATAATAATAATTACAACACTAATAATATTGACGTCTGCTCCGGCTGTTCGCGAAACTATTAAGACTCGCCCGTTTCTACGACCCTATAGAAATTGTTATGCACTGTCGGTATACATTGGTGTAGACGGGGCACATTAACATTTATGACTACGACTATAAGTCATGAGTCGGCAGCAATGTGTTGCATGAAAAAATTGTGCGAACAGTCTACCCGATGGCGCGCCACGATGTGCCATACGGTCTGTGCTGTCCAAAGCAACGCAGACGAAAGGTGTGACATCACGGTGGGAAATACGCCAGGGATCGACCGCGAATGTATTCGTAATAATACACGTATAATGTCATCCATTAGCGCTGTTTTTTAAATGCCAAACACATTCGCCAGCCACACTGTGGGCCTGTGACGATTGTAGTCTTACTATTGAGTATTGTGACTGTTTCGCCATACGGCGTAATCATTAATTCAACACGCTGCTTAGGTGAAAATAATAGAACCGAAATAAAATCGAACTAAAATAATCATTCGTGTTTTGTAAACCGCAGACATGGACCGACCAGCGTCTGAGATGGAACGTCAGTGCGTTCGAGGGACTCGATGTGATCTACGTATCAGTGACGAAGATGTGGACTCCGGACGTAACGCTCTACAATAAGTGAGTATAGCCACTGTTTGTGTGTGAGCATGGCTTTGATCCAGAGACCGTTCCCGAGTCCGAAAACTGTTATCTGAACTTGGAATTTGTGTCGAATAACTTGGTTTCGGTATTGAACGTGATTTGCTATTCTGGATGTTGGTCGCACACCCTAGATCTTAGTAATGTAGTAGCCGGTTTTTCTGCGAAATAATCTTTTAGTTTTAAACTTTATATACGGTTCTAAAGCTAATTTCACACACGAATTATGCGGTATAGGCCTACTCCAGATTTGCTAAACCGCCGAAGCATGTGAGCATTTTAAACAAATACCGCTGCCGTTTATAGGCCCTACGTAAAGTTATTGTTGGTGATGTTTTAAATGTGAAATTATCAATTTTAGTTTTAATCTCGGTTTCATGCTGTAAAGTATTGGTCTTGGTCTTAAGATTTTGTGTGCACGAGCAGCGTGTATTTATTGCTGCTCGGATGGCGGATAAAGTAAATACATGTATATTGCACGGTGAGTACACGACAAAGAGGTTCTAACCATCTAAAGCTTAGTTTCTACACACCCGATGCAAGGCATGCAACAAACGCAACACAAAAAATAGACACTGCTTCTATAATTGTGTAGGCTTATTGGCCGTTGGTTCCGTCGAATTCCGTACGAATGCGTTAGATGCGTTTGTTGCGTACTTGCTTGCGTACTTTACGTCGTTTGCCTCAGTTGCGTCAAGAAAATACATAAGAGCCTCGAGTTGAGCGCGCTGCGTTGGATAACAAGAAGCTTAGTTGTTGCTAGGATAGCCGACCGTACTGGTTGTCAGTAACCCTTAAAGTAATCCAAGATCGATGATTTTTATTTTGTTTGAAAGCGCGTATGACACTTCCTAGTGATTAATAGTAAGCTTGGCCGTATCTCTCACCGTTTCCAAGATATGACCAGTTTCCGCTGAAAACGCACATTTTTACCCCACTCCACATTTAATCCCAAATTTGAAATTAATCCTTTTGATACTAGATCGCTGAAATCTTGCATGCCTAGGTTTATGACACATCGCTAATTATCCGTGTAAAAAATTTTTTTTCTACGACCTATCGTTTAGCCACAGTACATCCCTTACAGATGACGACGACGACAGATAGCCTAAAGAGACAGACAGACAGACGACAATCGTATCATAAGCTCGACCGTTACTTGAGTACGGTCAGCTAAAAACCAAGCTTTATCGTTGTTTTATGCGGTGTCAGTGCTAAGCAGCAGCGCAGTGGCGACGTATCTCCTCAGTCGGCGTACGTGCGACTTCACCAGGACGGCACGTGCATCTGGTGGCCGATGTACGAGGAGTCGGTGTCTCATTGTCCCATCAACGTGACGTGGTTTCCGTTTGACGACCAGCGCTGCTACCTCGTCTACGAGTCGTGGAAATACAACGCCAGTCAGCTGAACATCACGTCCTCTCTGCAGCAGCATTTGCACCACTTTCACCACAGCGAGCAGTGGGAACTCTTGGGTGCGTACAGCACCACTGTCGTATGGCGGTTTCTCCAATTAACCGGTGATGTAAACAACGAGACTTATCTCAAGACCAAAACCAAGACTTTTTATGCAGCGTCAAATGTGTCGACGAAGTAATGCCATTCAAGCATTAGAATTAGCATTTTTTGTTGAAGAATATATAGTTAATCTAAATTAGATGTGACAAAGCATACAGTACATGCTACTCAATGCCAGCCAACAGTAACTAACCATAATAACTTAATTATTACTTGACTCCATAACTAGTTAACTGCTATTCAAATATTAACTACAGTAGTGAGTTTAGTTGATGACAAAATGTCTGAAAAATTTCGAGATTTTTTTGTCAAAAGAAAGACAAAGACCAAGACTTATTCAAGACCAAGACTGTTTTTGTCTATAAGGCGACTTGAGATCACGTAAAAAACGTAACGTGAGATTGAAACCTTAAAAACTTGATCTCGAGGACTACATCACTCACTGCAATCAAGCAATCAGTTTTTTGAAAATTTTTAAGGTGGCAAGGAGTAATAACAACTGCCTCTACTAGTTATTTAGTCTTCGCAAATTTATCATAAAAAATTGGCGAAGAAGCGTTTTGACTGAGCAACTCAGCTAACTACTATACGTCAACATCAAAATTTCTTAATTACTTTTTAGTAATCCATCTGACAAAAATCGACTAACGCAAAGCGCTAAATTTTTCGTTGCTTAGTTTCAACGGAAATAACAGTTTGAAGTGATGTAATGTGGCCGTCGCGTTTGTGCAGGCATTTACTCGGAAGACAGTCTGACTTCGTACGGGGTGTTCACCTGGGCACGTTCTACGTTCACAATACACCTGAGACGCAAATACCTATATTACGTTATACACCTCATCGTGCCGTACTGCCTCTTCTCGCTAATCGCCGTGCTTGCCTTGGTTCTTCAGCCCAGTCGTCCGGAACGTATCTCTCTCGGTACGGTTCAGCAAGTTTAACTTTTTCTTTTCCCCGACAAAATAAGTTTTGTTTGCAGTAATAACAACAAAAGTTACTAAGTACTGCCCGCGGTTATCATGCAAATTAAAACCGCACAAAAAACGTGACCTTGAACTATAATTTTTGATTTTGAAATTTAATAAGTGGTTGTCGAGTTAAGTGTTCACGTAAAATTTAATCAAGCCAAATGCAGCGGTTTATTAATTATCGTGTTGAGAGAAAAATGAGAAAATTTAGCGACGATGCTGAAAACAATACTGCCTCACTTAGCAACACAAAATTTTGTCACAAGAAACCAGAGACCTACGCATTTTAAATCTATCTTACCTGGGCTTGAATCGGTACCGAATTGTGACGGACGGATAGACAGACGGACCGAATTACGATAGCTAGCGCGCACTAGGCTTATAGCATTGCATGCTGTCGCGCACAAAATTTTAAAAACTTTTACAGTTTAACCTAGCTCCGCCTAAATCGAGCACCGTACGAAGCTTATTGATACGTGTGCAAAGTCACGAGAGCCACGGAACAGGTTAGTTGGGCGCTTTGAATGATTGTGAATATTATGCACAGAAATGGTGATACTGCTAACGCTCAGCGTCTATCATCTTACTATACGCAACCAATTGCCAGAGAAGTCAGGAGCCATCCCGCTTGTAGGTGAGCAAAGTACTACACGTTATTAATTTTATTGCTAAATCTCTGCAGAGATTTGAATAACGCTGTATACGATGTTTTACAATGAATAAGATCATTCAACTACGCTCGGCATGTCATGATGTCACCAAAATTTTTTTCTAGGCGCGTGACGCATTTTGATATAGCTTAGTATCTGTCTCTCATGAAAAGGTATTGACAAACGTTGAAGAACACCGCAAAAATCACGCAGCTCTCTGATCATATGCCTAGCCCAGCTAAAGCCGATCTATGGATTGAACAAAGCCGTTTTTCCAAGTCTATGATGGTCTACTTCGAGGTTAATATACATGTAGTTCAAAGATGTGTTTAAAGCGTTTTGTTGCGGTGCACGTACGTAGGTATCTACTTTCAGTTCGTGATGATCATGTGTTTCGTGTCGCTGGCGGTAACGATATTCATCGTGCACCTGTTCACACGAGCCAATGCCGTCGCTCCGTCGCCCATGCCGTCCACGGTGAGCAGATGCTGCTGGAATATAATCTACTGGCTGTTGTATACGTTAGTGTACTGTTATTGTCTTAATAACCATCATATCATGTTACCGTATAAATTACGCAGACATGCTGGGTCCCACCTTGATGTAAAAAGTCGGCGTATTCTGCATTTATCAAACGACTGCATGGGTCAATTCTTGCAATGGCAGTACCATGATGACAGCGTCATAAAATTATTCTCTTTGCCACTATTAGGCTACTACTACTAGTAGACCTTTTAGTGAACATGATACACACGTGAAGTGCAACCATTAACGATAGAATGATACAATATGCAAATGGACGCGACAGCATATATATAAAACAATTTTATTGTGCTGTAATTATGTATTATCTACTTTTATGTGCCGCATGTAATTATTAATTGATAATGTTGTATTTCACAAAATGATGAATAAACGCCAATATTATCAGTTAATAATTACACCTGGTACATAAAAATTGGTTTAGAGAGTACATATTTGGACACGGATAACGTGGCCTACTCGTAACTTTGCATATGCTGACGCGTCATTTGCATATTGTAATTATATTATTTTACCGTAAGTGGTTATATTTTTACTTTCAGACGATATCACCATTATTGCGCATACCGGGGTAGGCTAGCGATGTTTCTGTTGTCGGATTTTGGCTAATTCAGTTGGGCACGTTGGCTCGGCTACGGCGTGCAATTTATGACACTAACATTATCCCCGTCTGACTAGTAATAATCGAAGTGCTGGTATCACTGTGACGCCGCGCAAATGCTTTGTGGCTTTTGTCTGCTCCGCATATTACAATGGACGTATTGTACGATTTTTTTAATATAAAATTAATACCAAACATAAAAAATGTACTAGCTTGTTTCTTGTGGATGAGTGATCTAAAGAGCTGGAGTCTAGACTCTAGACTCATAAGAAGTGATATTTTTCGTTACGGTATAAGACGTATCGTCAACAAATTTATGAGCCGTCGCCAGCTGCAAAACATCCGTTATTCACGGCGTGTTATGCGGCCGTGCATTGCGGGTCTTGCATCTCCACCCGTCTGTCCGTCCTGTTTTCGCTTGCACTGAAAGATAAAAAAAAACGAAGAAAAAAACAAACTTGGTGTGAATGTTTTCCAGGGAAAATTAGCTGGTGTACCATTTTGCAGTTTAGAAACTCGGAGGTCACTGTTGCAGAAAAGTTTTTTGCAGAAGGGCGCATGTTTAGGTCTATTTGCATAAATAACATATTGTAATGGTTTGATTGGTTTTGACGTATTGTATGTAATATGATTTAGACATTTTAGATGGATATACTCAGCATATTTTTATTTTTGTTTTGTATTTTTTTCTGTGCATGTATTGCATTTTTCTTTATTTGACTTTTGGGTGGTTAGCTTTGATGGGCCTGTGCCCTTTCTGGCAGCCTGGTTGCTTTTTCTCAAATAAATGTTGTTGTTGTGTTGCATAAGCCGGTGGTAGATTGCACACGCACGCCGGTAACTGACCGCCGCATATTAAGCACATTTTAGCCGGGCAGCCGAATACATATTGGCACAAGCCGTGGGGACATCTTTTGTTTTGCTGGATTTGTTTTTATTCGTCCAAGTGCACTGGCACAGGGAAAAATTTTATAACCTGTGTGTCATTAAGCGGTTATTGCAAATAATCAACAACGTGCAGTTTTTAAGAAAACGAGTCTTAGTTTTTTAGTTGAGCGAGAATGCTGCATTATTTTTTTATTATGTTACCTAAAATATCCAATTTGCAACAAATGTCGTAAATGAGTCAACATAAGCCCTCTAGTTAGCCGTAAAACGTGTTAAGCCACCGTGTGTTAACGTCGGACGTTACTTTTGCTGAATGTAGGCCTGTTAAGTTAGTTTCATTCTCCAGATGGCAGCAATAGGATCAAGGAAAGTTTGTGATGTCCGATCATTTTCTAGTAAGTTTATAAAACGATAACTTAATGTTGTGTTTGTTCAGGCGAGACGACTCATCTGTGACCGACTGGCTTCTGTGCTGTCGCTAAGGTCGACGCCTCCAACACCGACGAATGACGACGAAGAGAGCATCACAAGAACTGACTCCAAGACGGCGGGAAACTCTCCGCGCGGCGTCAACAGAGAAACAGAGAATACTGAAACTGGTCGATCAAACACTGAGGAGAACAGTCAAGCGTTGACGAGTATATTAAGTCTGCTAGAGACAAGGATCACGATTGACAATAAAGAACGAATGAAGAACGACAAAACTGCTAAGATGAGAAGGGATTGGATGCTGGCGGCTGCTGTCATTGACCGACTTTGCTTTGTTGTCCTGCTCGTCATCTTCGTCGGAGGAACTCTGCTCTTCCTTGGGCTCTTCCTGCATCGATAGAGTTGTTCCTGAATCCAAATTCAAAGAAGAAGGACCTTATTTCTTTAAGCCGTTATTTGTGCTATAAAAATTAAATACATTACTGCGAAAAGCACCCGGAGAGCACAAATATCTGCCGAGACTAAAACACTAGGCCTACGTCTTTTACTCCGGCAATATAGACGCTGTATAATACTGTAAACCGCAAGCCAGTTTTTATGAGATGATAAAATCGTGCTGTCACCTAACGAACGCTGTCGAATATTGCGTGCCCGTCGTTTTGTAGCCTACAATGTACGCCTAATCGTGTATCCTCTGCTATCACCACAAAAAGCTATTTAACCATGCAAATGTTTACTCGGGCTACGCCCAACCGCTCCAAATAAAAACTTTACCAAAATTCGTTCAAAACTTTTCTGGTAAAATACGGAGAAACAAACAGTAGGCCTACTCACGATCAGGTTTTACCTACAGCATAGCACATATTGGCAAGGTAGCGGCAAATTCTGTGATAGTGCTACATCGACTAACCAACCCGGAATGTATTGAAAGCAGTTTTGTCGTCGAGTCACAAAAGGATAACACATTTCTTAAAATTTACTGGCTAAACTGTTAAGGGACAGTTTCCGTTGACTATAAGTAACCAGTGGTTTAGATAGTTCGTATAACTTGCATAAACTGTTTCTTATAGCTGACTTATAACTCTTATAGTTGTATTGTATTGTATTGTAATTTGCCTTGAAACACACAAATACCAATACACAGATAACATAAAAACAGTAAGGCTGGACAACCAGGTAGTGCACTTACGGTAGTTATGATGCACGGTTTCTCGTACTCTGAATTTGTGATCGTATGTCGTCTATACAATTTGCAATGTGATCTTTAAACTACTACAGCACGCCGACTTACGACACAGCCCTACTATTGTCACCGATTAACAAAACAACTGGCAACCGGCCTTAAATATCGCTATGTTAATTTTTTTCGGTGTTGGTCATAATGCTAAAATTAATATGGTGTTGTTTAGGCCCATATCACTGTTTGATATGGACAAAACAATTAAGCACAAAGTAACAGATTGTTAATCGGTGACATGTGTGTGTATAGTAACAAAGTTTTGTGTGTAGCTTCCTCTTGCATATTGTGTATTCTATAGGTTTTATTTCTGGGTTTTATTGTGTAGTGTTTTTTATTCTTTGTGTGTGTGTATGTGTGTGTGTGTATGGGCCACGTTGCCTGATTTAAATAAAATGGAATGGAATGGAATGAACAATAGTAGGGCTGCGTCGTAAGTCTGCGCGCTGTAGTAGATCACGTTGCAAATTGTATAGACGACATACGATCACAAATTCAGAGTACGAGAAACCGTGCATCATAGCTACATGTATGCCTAAATCTGGAGATGATTTCATACGGGTAAAACACGGCTATTTACATGGACACTACGCTGTGATAATACGAGTACATAACGATTTTTTCACCAGCGTAACACCGCACTCTCACTCGAGATATAAGGTTGTCATTTGCAGGCTAAGCGAGGAAGGACAGATAAGCCAAAGTGTCGTCGTTATCGCGTAGTCGACGAGGAGGATCATTCGTTGCATCGGTCCCAAAGGATGTCGTGACCACCGGAACGCACTGACCGTAATCTGAAGCTGGCCTGTCGTATCATGACGCATCTCACCGATCTCTTCGCTGCGTGTCGATATTCCCGAAACCAGTGGCGTATTTAGGGGGGGGCACGGTGCGATAGCCCCCCCCCCTTTTTGGCCCGACCATGAAAATTTTTTACAGGCGACTTTATATGAAAAGGTGCGTTTTTTGCCATTTTTCAGCAAGAATTGCAAAATTCAACAATGTTTAATAATTTTTTTCCTTTTCCAAATTTCAGAAAAATGGGCGAATTTGCCGTTTCTATTGAACATTCAGAAGCAAAGTGTTTCAGCTTCAGAGGGGCTTCGCCCCCCTGATCCCCGACCAAGGCCTCTGTCCCTGGACCTCGCTGGGGGCTCCGCCCCCAGACCCCCGTTATAGGATCGCGCTCCGCGCGCTCGCCATGCCCCCCCTTTTGCCAAATCTTAAATACGCCACTGCCCGAAGCAATGGGCGCGAATGAAGGCAGGCTGCTGCCAGAGAAAGTGTTTAGTAGGCCTATAGAGTATAGACCTTTGTGCGTCACACTCGGAATAATTGGACCATAGAATACAAATAACATGCCCACTTTAACAACACTTAACGAAGTGCAGAGAATAGAAAATAAATGTCCGTAAAACGCTAAAATAATGAATCAAACAACATGCAAAACAGAAAGCTACAAAGTTACATTGCAAGCAATAAATACAAAATTTTTAATTACAATCGTATTTTTTAAATTTTTTACTTATATCTTTTATTCTACAGCTTTGGACCTATATGCGTTTGAAATGAGCTCGGATTGATTGAATAACCGTAAAACACTAAAACGCTATAACCAATAAATATCTAGCGTTTGAATAAACCGTATTTCGAAATATTGTGCCATAAACACCTCTTAATAGACTGATGTAAACCTTATAGCGAATTCACACTTACGACGCCGACGCGACTTAACCCAATTCAACTGCTGAGTTGAGTCGCGTTGGCGTCGTCAATGCAAATTGGTCATTATGTTTTTTTCAAACAAAAACTTAATTTTATGTAGCTGTTTAGATGTATACATCATACATAACTACCAAATACAAATTACGGGGTAAACTGTGCTGAATACAATGAAAAGACCGCTAAAACATGCAAAACAGTACGCTACAAGGTTGCATTGCATACAGCTACTGCTTCTGCCTGCTTCGTAGCACTAACATAATAGCATGCATTAAAAGGAAATAGAACAGTCGGCGCTAATTTTGCGGACGAGCCAAACAATCACTTTCTGGGTGTTTAAGAAAAAGCTATGTTCCAAATTTAGTCAAAACTGAGGTCACAGTCTTGTTTACAGACCGTACCGTGCGAACATACGGATGCCCGGTAATAATAGCCTAAAGTTGTTGGATTTCCTGCGTTGCAACTGAACAGACAGTAAACTAGTCGTAACGCCTGACTGCGGTAGGTCTCTGAGCTTTGGCTGAATCAATCGCAGACAGCGTTTATTGCGTTGCTGACAAAGCGCAGTGGAAGCGGACTGTGCATATGTAATGCTATTGGCCGACTTCACTGACTCGGAGATTCCCACTGCAATGAATGGCTGGCATCGCTATTGGTTTGCAGTAGATTAACCTTACTGCAAATTAAGACTGGACATCTGTGACTAAGTTTGCATGGATGTGGACATAGGGCCTAAACAACTAACGTCCATTAATATAGGCCAATATTATTATAAAAGACGGTAATACTCCAACGAAATCGTAGCTTACGTGTGTGTTCAGACACCATCATGTTTATGCATGCAGAAAGCCAATAACAAATACATTTTCAAAGACAAAATACGTTTTCTTTTACGTGTAACCAAGTCTGAAACATTTCCAGAATGTTTACACTAAAACGTTTGCAAGAAAGTGTTCAAAACATTTTAACTAAATGACGCACAGCTTAAAGATATAAAGTAGCTATGTATGAAATATAGCATACAACATTAGCCAAATATCTTTTGAATTTTTTTTTGTTTTTCGTATATATGCGATCTTATTCTAGTCCAATATAGTCGTGTTATAGGCCAATAGTTAGATTAACTGTGTGTTACTTTGACTTACTGCAAGCTCGTCAAAGACGTTGCCACTTGGCGCTATGATAGAATACACGGTGGAGCGTAAAAAGCAAAACATAACGTAGATCGAGCAATCGATACGTTTCGAAAACGATTAGCGTTGATCACCACAGTGAAGTGCAACCATGCTGCACACAGTCTTAAACAGCGTTTAACGTAACCGCCCTTCCAGTGGCGTAAACAAAGGGAAGGGAAGCCAGGGGGCTCGAGCCTCCTCCAGTCCTCCAGACAAGACATAAGCATCAGTTTAACCAGCACTAAATTTACCAATTTGGTTACTTTATTCCCGAAAAAATAACTAAAACTGTTGCCAGCAGATCTTATATTTTAAAGCTAAAATGTATCAAATTCGATTTTGGCTGGGGATTCACCCCAGACCATCCTGGTAGAGCTTACAGCGCTCCCCCAAACTCCCTAGCTGGATTTTAGGGAAAATCTACTTCTAAAGGAAGGAAGAGGAGTGAAGGAGGGAATAACAGAAAAAGGGGAAAGAAAAAGGGAAGAAGAAGAAAAGGAAAACGAAGGAAAAAAAGAAGTGGAGCGAAGAAAAAGAAAAGGGGAGACAAGCCCCCCTAAATTGACATTTTTGGCTACGCCACTGCGCCCTTTACTGCAACGATCACGCTAATCGTTTCCAAAACTCTATGATTACTCCATTTACATTACACGTGTAGGTTCCATTTTTATGCGCCATCTTGTACTGCACTCTAGTATGCCCCGTTCACAGCGAACCGAGAAGCTGCCACAGACGCCTATATTTACAGGCTAGATTTATGCCTCGTTGCTTTCAATGGAACACACGCCACGACCACATTGCAGCTCTCTGGGTCTATAATGTTGCCGTCTTCGTCTTTCGACAGCTGCTGCGTATTTCTTTTCCGACATCTCCGTTCCGCCTGTTCTTTCTTTGGTCTTCCTCTTTCTTTGCGGCGTGAGGTGTCTATCGTAATGTTTGTGCTAATTTCCGTGTTACTTGTCAGTGTAACAGTTTCAGGTTGCAGTTTGGCAAAGTTTACCTCAAACGTAAATCGCCAAGAATTATATGCAGCTACTCAAATTGTAATTGCTATGCACGTATGTGCTTCTTTGAAAAAAGTCTTGCAAAAATTGGCTTTTTAATCAGAAAAGGCTATTGCTTTTAATGCGCTAATATACAACACTTACGTTTCTGAACTATGTATATCTGTAATTTATTTTCTCACTTTTCTTTTAAAACCATACTGATATGACTGGCAAAAGATGGATTGCCCTGCCGAGAGATGCGAATGTTATAGGAAAGCTATAGGCCGAATGATCTACGACATATCGCTGTGCATTAGTTGGTTGAATAACTCGTTGATAGCGGGACATTTATCAACTCAGCATGACAACTGACCGCAGACTGCAGAAAAACATTCCATCATGTTACCCTGCCCAATATAAATTTTATTAACCAACACAGCAATAAAATTACGCACCTCAATGACAGGTTATATAATTTTATTATACATAATAAAAATTATACTGTAAAGGGTAGGCCTATAAGATAATACGTTGGACAAACATTGAGCTAAAACTACACTTATAATTACCCTGAAATACACGTTTAAATAAAATACTTAAAATTTTAAAATAACGTTTAAAATACAGTGCTAAAGTGCGTTGTCCGTTTTTCTGTTCCGTGCGTGTTTGAAACTTAAAAATAAAAAAAAATCGGCGTCAACGTCCTTTTTAATGCAGAACTAATCGATCACCTTTGCAATTTGAAACGTTGGTTTTAATTCTGGTTTTCCTGAGCGCTTTTGGTGTTAGCGTCGTGAAGCTAATCAGAACAAACGGAAAGACGGACGAACGGACGGGCAAGACATGTAATGTGGCTGGCTTATTAGAAGGGTCGCATAAGGCCTAATAATATTTGATTGCATATAGACCAGAAATTCCTGCACTTAGAGTACAGAGCGCTTAGAGCGTTACCATTCAATGCGTCAATTATATGTCAGACACTAATATCATTGTCGAACGTTTTCTTTAGCCATAAAATCTTCACGAAATGATGACACGAGCGCTTATCGCTGCCACACACTGCGACTGCTGCTGCTGCAGCTGCTTGTGATCGCTTGCTGCTTACAGCTCGAGAATGGACGGGATGCTAGGGTAAACGGACCATATATCTCCCCTTAACATTATCTCCCGAATGTAGTTCTTGACAGAATCTCTTTCGAAAAAAACCGTTACTGGTACAAAATCGCCGATTTTACGACAGTTTTGTTATTACCAATTTCCGACTAGATTTTAACCAAGTAAATAAGTAGGCTTAAGTTAAGTAAGTATGACAATTTTATGCTGCGTATCAGAACCCAGTTTAATGTAATTTAAACAGTAATATACCATAAAATGTATAAACAAACACAGTTCTAATTTTTCAGATCCATGCAGTACTTGAAAACTAGTTATAACAGTCAAAAGAGGATAAGTCGACATAATTTTAGTTTCAATGCACATAACACATCCATTACAAATGATTAAAAGCCAAGGCGTCAAGGCCAAGGCCAAAGCCACCATAGTTTGTCCTCGATCTGTTCTCGAGATTGAGGACAGTCCTCGAAGATCTTATCCTTTCTTACTCAGCTGATATTAAGGCCTAAATGTGTGTGCGTTCACATTACGAAAAACTGTTTCGAGGTGGAATTTTGTCTTACTGCGAATCGACACATTTTCAGGAACAATTTTCTCTGCCTTTTTCTCCGAGGGTACTTATCCGCGGGGATTAAGTCAGGGGGAGTTTATGTCCTGTATTCGATACCGCCACGCATCCAGAGAACGATCCCTATATAAATACGCTCGCATCCGCGCAACGGACGAACGACTGTGATATGTGGTTGCGCCGAATATTCTCACAACATTTCGTTATCAGCAACTCGTTTCTTGTTTACTAACCAACAGATATCGTATACAGACAGAACTAATCGGCTGTTGAGGAAAATATCAGCCGCATACTGCTACCGAAGGATGAATGTTCTACTTATGCTGTTGACCTTATCGACAGTCCCCGTCAACGGTAAGAAGCATCAGATCAATTCTGAGTTATGGCAGTAACATTTTTGACTTTTGGCTGGCGAAACCGCACCAATCTCTTTGCTGGATCATCGTGGATGCCCGCAAAAATCGTTTAGGCACAAAGCCTCTTCTTAGCCAACTTTATTTAGTATTTTATTCCATCAGTTTTTGACTGACCCAGTTTGACGCAATAATTTTCGAGTTTGAAGTTTAAATGTAAACTGTATTTATAAGTTGATTACCACACATCAATTAGAGGTGAATTTGCTGTAAACTAAAATGATGGGTTGAACATTTTTACTTAGAGTCTATTTGTAAGTAATGAGAAAACGAAACATTATACGGGCACATTTTTTGGGACAAAAATCTCGGTGTTAAGATGTCAGATCCAATTCTAGAATTTATAATAGTTGTTTTTTCGGCACAGGATATTGATCCGTCTGCCAGATCAATATCCGAATGGTGCTCTTATATACCGGCTAAGGCCGTACAAGTCTCTGCGGCAACGGCGGCAGCCGAGGACTGACGACCTCAGCCGTAGCATCACGAATACGACAAACGGCCAAACACCACCTTAAGCCTAGCAAGTGGGCCGTCACGGATAGCCGTCGGCAAGGTTTGTCCATGCCTGCACGAACCTCGAATTTACCACCCATATTCAACGTTAATTTTTGATCTTCACTATTGTCACATAAATCCTTGAAAAACGCTAAGCCTAACCCAAACTCTAACGCTAACCTCAACCTTAACCTGAATCCTAATCACTAAACCCTACACGATAATATTTACACGAATTTTAGTCTTTGGCTGCTCGCCGTATGGCCGCAGGGTCATTATATTCATTATTATTCGCTTGGTGGCGCCTGCGGTTGAACCATGGATGTCAAGCGGCATTGTTATCACTGGCAAGCCCAGCCAATCAGTGCTAAATCCCGCCCACTCTGCCGGAATAATAGCCTGTAGACTATTGTTACGGCTGCCGGATTAATAGTCATCTTGTTTTTGTATATTTATCTTTGTGCATATGTGCACGTAAGCTTCTTTGCTGTTGTTTACTGTTTGTAGTTATTGTTTTATTACATTTTAGTTGTATTTTCTTACTGTAACTGTTACTATTATCATCGTTATCACTATGATCATTACCACCAATATAATTGTATAGATCCTAATTTGTCTAATTAATTGTTTTTATTTGCTGCAATTTGGCGTAATTAAAATAATATTGATTGACTGTGTGATTGTGTGATTGAACGATTGATTGGTCAATTGATCGATTCATGCAGTGGTTTGGTGTAACACTGCTGAGGATGCATTGCTGCATCATTTACTTGACTCCAATGAACACAATCTTCACAGCATTCCATCACAACATCACGTCGGCGAACCGTTGCAGCTGGAAATCAAGCTTGCGCTGAGGAAAATCATCAAAATGGTACGTTTGTTTTATTCCACTTTACAGTAGCGTAACCGGAGCGAAGAAATGCAGGGTTTTGAAAAACAGCAGATCAAAGCAGAAATAGTCCGCTAAAGGTCAGACTATAACAGTCTTTCGACAACATCTTTCCCGTCAGCTACACAGCTGTAAGCTCTCAAGTTGTGTTGGAAATGGAGTACTGAGCATAGATAGTCTTCGGCATTTTTTCGCACTTTGGATAACCTGAAATTTAACCCTACATGCTACTGTAAATTATTTAAATACTAGGTTATTTTGTACACGGGTATCGTTTTCAGGAAATTTGAAATTATCCGCACCGCCGCCGGTACCGACAACAAAACTGACAATAACCATGCAAGAGAAAACCGTATAAGTAATAGCTAAAATGCTGCTGACTGTCATAATTTATTAATATCTGTTAGAGTTTAGGTAGAGAGCAGAGGTTGAAAACGGCCACTTTCCTTGCATTATTTTGGGACGCGGTGAACTTAGAGAAATCCGTATATAACAGAAAACACACACACGCGAGAACCATAAAGCACCGAACAGCTGCTGACAGCATGCTTGCAGGAACTGAGAACTGATGGCTGGTAGCCATGCGAAAGAAGCTTCGGTGTATTTCAAGAGGTGATCAAACAAATGCCCCCCCTACGATCAATCACCCCGATCGACATTTTTTCTTTATATTGCAACATCAATCCCGGTCAAACGCGCTTTATATAGGTCAAACACTTAAAATCTCTCCCTCATTTTGGGGAGTGCATAGGCCTAATAGCTTAATGATAAACGTTCACGTGAAAGTAAGAAACGTAAACATGAAAAATATGGCATTAACCGCTAAAGCTTTAAATGAAAAAGTTATGTTACGATGTATACGTTTCATGATCGCTGTTGTACGAGTGTAACAACGTGCGTGTTATAAACAGACGAGAGACGTTTTAACCGTCACGCTTGACTGAAGTAAGCTTATGGGCGGTTATAACACTAGAACGAAATAGGTCATAAAATAAGTAAATTCTATAACTTGTAAATATAATAAAGGCAGAGAACCGGCAGGAGCGATTGTCCAGAGCAAATGTCCTACCTTTATTTTGAGAAATAGCACATCTCACCATGGGCGCTGCAAACCTTGTCATTGTATGTTTATTGCGAGCGCAGCTGCTGGTGCTGCTGCTTCTGCGGCTGTTCTGTCAATAAGTTACAACACGCCTGAGCACCATGAGACGTCTACACTGACAGCGTCAATAAAGTCATCTCATGGGGCCGTGTCATACATATTTTCGCCTCCTTCCCTTTTCTCTTGGCGCCCATTTGCATACCACAAACCGTAACGTAGTAAAACGAAACTTGTACTATGCTTTCGCTGAGGTTGGTTTTTGCTAACATTAACACGTTAGACTCCAAAAACACAATGTCCTCGTCTTCTCGTTACACACGACTTACGAAAATATTCGCTTATTGCATAAAAATTAATTTATGAAGTGGTTTGACTGCTTGTGTAATTGAAAGTTTATCTAGTGCTAGTATGATAGGTTTTACCACGGTCTCACATCGCACCGTTTTTGTGGTACTGACGTATGGCAAGTTGTTAGTTGAAAAAGCCAATTTTTTCACTGTCCCCCTGCATTTAACGTCTTTGATCGGGCAAACCGCTTTAGAATTTCTGGATAAACTGTACAGATTTTGACAGCAGAGTCCTTTGCAAAGAAAAATTGAAGATTTCGTGACCCTAGCCTACTGCGCGTAGTTTTGACTCAATGAACACCAGTGCGTGACAAACGGATGGACGGACATATGCCTGGGCCATGACTAATATAACACATGGCACATGCATAGCAAGCTACGCGGACGCGCTGTAAAAATGGAGTGATGCCCGTGCCCGCTTTGGCTTTGCAGTTTCTGCAGCCGTGATTTTCTCGGCTGAGACGTAACGTGACCAAGCAAGCGTTCTGATGAATGATGTACGCAGTGGATGCCAAAGCCGGTGTGGGCATAGCTCGCTGACCTTATGCAGGTGGTCTGCATCTTTATCATCGTCATCGTCATCATCATGTGCCTTGCCTCAGCAGCAGCTAGACTGCTGTATTCTACCGCCATTAACGTGAAGCAGCTTCTGAGCACGACCTGGTAATGATTTTCCGCAGCGTCTAAGTGCGCGAGTCGGTCATTTCGAGGACGAGTCTTTACAACAACAGAGATCAACAGCAAAAACAACACAATCTAAAACACCAAAAATTAAATAACAAAAGTAAATATACATGCACAGTCAAACTCAAAATGCTCACACATAAAGTAACCAACGAACTGTACAAAACTATTAACTAGTCGTTGTTTAGCCTTCAAGTAAAGTAATTGATATTTTCGTTTACGCGATTATGTATGTGCATATTTAAAGTGCACAATGTCAGCCAGTAGCCGAATCTGATATAAGGACACTACATCTTTTAAACGATTTTTCAACTTTGTATACGGGTTTGTTTCTGGCTGATTGACTGACCGACTGCTCGAGTATGAATCAATTGACATAATATAGCGGGTTGTAACAATATGTTTCGTTGTTTTGTACAGGAACCGCAGAACGAGATGCTCTACTCGCAGTATTGGCTGGAGTATGTAAGTTCCGTTTTTGACGTAACGATAGCCATAGTTACCCGTGGTGCAGTAGCATGGTGTATGCGCTTTTGATCTGTTAATTTTTTGGTAAGCCGATCAAAACATTGAAATCTAGTTGAGTGTTGTGTCGTCACTCGTAATTAAACTGTAAATGTCAAACAGCTTTTGACATTTTAAAGTTTTTTGCAATAAGCTAACATGTACATTTTACCATTGTACATTATTATGTTCATTTTTTCCTACTAACTAGATCTATTTCAAAATTTTAAATGCAGTTATTCGAAATATGAGCAGAAAGATGGCCAAATTGACATGGAACAAAAACAGCTATCGCTATCTTTGTCCGGGTAAGCGAAGTAAGTGGTAA
>Ga0056128_1001020_pt1 | contig 29384 bp, 13 predicted proteins | sample WorMetLIZISLAND2_FD_71113 | JGI IMG/M metagenome (GOLD analysis project Ga0056128, IMG submission 71113) | Marine gutless worms symbiont microbial communities from Max Planck institute for Marine Microbiology, Germany - Olavius geniculatus... ... | reverse complement strand
CACAGCCATGCTGCTTATCATAACAAGCACTGGTGACAGGCTTTTTAAATTTATCAACATCGATGACCTTGAATGACCTTGAACCTTAAAAATATTGATTTAACGTGATTTTTTGGCGATTTTGGCTGCAAGAGAGTGAATTACGACGAAATGGATGGAGATAGACTACGATTACCCGCGAACAAAAACTGATATAGGCTTTCGCGCGTCTCGTGAGCTTTGCTCAAATTACTTGTTCTTTCAGTCATCTGTTGGCTGCAAAAATTAAACAATAAAACACCATTCGTGGCATTCACTCGTCCTGCATTCCCCGCGCTCAGTGCACGAACCGTCGTGATACAGCCATCAAAGGGACTGCACGAATCGTCCTATAATCTTTCACCACACCGTCGTGTCGTCGAAAGATGCTATTCTTCCGGCATCGGCTGCTGCTGCTGCAGGCTGGGCTGACGCCGCACCGACCGGATCTGGTATCCAAGACCGATCCGTGACCTCTTGACCCCGGACGACCGGACGCGGCCCCGGTGACCGCTGCCTCAAACGTGCGCAGACGGCCCGATGATGATTCGCGCGTTAATTCCGAGCACTGCACGGATAAAAGCAGATTGCTGATGCGAAACGGAACAGGCGTCGACGGCCGTGAGAACAGTGAAGAACGTAGCAGGTTGGCAGCAGGTTGCGCTGGGGAGTAATTATGACGCCATAACGCTTAGGTTTACTCGGAGTACTCGCAGTCGCATATGATGATACGAGCTGTATACAGTATATTTATTACATACAAATATTACCATTAACGAAATAAAACCGAAATTGGACATGGGTCCTGAGGCTCATATGATGTCGAAATTCTTCTCCCTTTACCAGTTATGGAAGTTTTATTCTAAGTCTAAGTAAGAACAAGAAATATTTTAGATTGTGACAAATCTAATGTACTCCTCGCGCGCATTATTTTCTTCTGTATTCTTTTAACTGCTTTTTAGTTCCTTTCTTTTCTCACCGTAAATAGCCAAATTTTATTGCCATGGCAGCGAAGATAATAGGGTCACAACCTTGACCTTTTGGGATCACGTGACGTCATCGGTCACGTAACCATTCGACTCCCGGGGCTCGACTTCCTATGGGTGGTCCATGGTGACCATGCGTCTATCTAGCACCGTTATGGAGATATGGCCGTTTGAAGTTCTTCCAGAAAGGCTCTTCCAGGAACAGAGGTCGGTCGTTGGTCGGTCGGTCGGTCGGTCCTCAATATTACACTGATCTCATATACTTCTCTTCGCTACATTAGGAACGTAGCGCGCGAGGAGTAAAAAAACGAACAAGGCTCCTCCAAAAAGAAAGATGCAACTGCACACACCGAGTGTGGGAAGAAGTGGTCAGAACAAGCGCATTAATGCATTAGCAGAGCATGCAGTTAGCCTAATGGCGTAACTGTTACAAAAGTAGGCCCATAACGTTTTGGGGTTCCGAAAATGCCAAAGAATTACAGCCTATCATTAGATAGTTATCTTAAGTAAATAATTCGGGCAGTTGCAACGCAAACAATCGTCATAGAAGGTTAATGGAATAATTAGGCCTATAGGTTGGTTGGATAACAGTCGGATTAAGTTATCAGCAGCGCCAATCTACGGCAAGCGTCGATGTTGTCAGCATTAATGACAGGGCGTCAGGCATCACTCATAGACTGTATTATAGCGGCTTGCTGCTGCTGCTGCTGCGTGTATATGAGTTCTGGGAGGTTATCAGATGCGATGCAAGATGCGCTCTACAGGACGACTTGCCGATTGACGAACGACAACAACGCAGACGTCGCCGCACTCGCCGCGGTCGACTAATGCATTCGCCAGCAATAACGAGTAGGCCTATATAGCTTTTACAGATCCTGTTCAACGTGCATGCGTGTAATTGCGCAAAAAAGTTCTGCAATAAGTCCAAAACCTACATTCTGTCGATATAATTAATGGTTGGGGCGTGGGATTCGTGATCGTGAGGTTGTAGGTTCGACTCCCGGCGGCAGATCTTTCTAACCGAAAGTCGAAATCAGTTTACTGATACGCCAAGAGCTGTCTCTGTAAAATTTCACATGACAAAGTCCACATAGTGAGATAGGCTAATTAAACGTCATTATCATTATCTCATACTTATCGTAAATGCATAAAAGCACTAGGCGGCGTCGCTGCGCATGCCTCCGATGTCGGGTTCCCCCAACTTGCACTACTAATTTTTACCGGGTTTCGACTTTCGACTCCCAAATTTCCTTTTCCGGGGGAACTGGGGTCTCCGTTTAATACAGTGAGGGGTCAAATAAGTGTCCCTGTGAAATTGCATATCATTCCGTCCAACAATTTTGCAGGGTGCACGGGTGTGACGGACGGACATGCAAGTTGCGGTGCATAACATCTGCCGCTTGTCTATAGCTGTTTAGGGCGAGTGTTCAATTCTAACATCTCGGTACAACTGCAGCGGTGTAAAAATCGCTATCTGTCTGTTTTCTAGGCAGGGGCTTCTACCCGTATACCTGGTAGGCGCAGCTTGCGCCCAGTGAAAAATAGGGGGGGGGGGAATTTGTTAAAGCTGTAGATTAAAACTTTTCTTCTATTTTCACTGGGCAGTCTACACCCTTAACACAACTTTTCCCGCACGAACCTCAGTTGTGGAGCTCCTCGGGAAAGGGGAGAAAAGGGGAGGAAGAAACGAAAAGGGAAAAAGAAAACACGGAAAAAGAGGGATAAAAAGGAGTAGGGGAAGGGAAAAGGAAAAAAACAGATGTAATTGTAAAGGGAGGCAGAGAGTAGAAGGCAGGAGTAGAAAGCCGAAAGGGGGAACTTGAACCCAAAAGTGGGGGGCGGGATTTGCGCCCGATTTTGATTCCATATTTGGGGGAAAGGGATAGAAGCAAGTGCTTCTAGGCGCTATGTCCCGCAGCCGTTCTCATTCTCAGTCGTCGCTGTCTGTCTGTTCGTCCGTCTGTCGTGTCGGCAGCAGAGATGAGTTTTAGTCACAAGACAGTCGTAGATCGTCGGCGCCGAAGAACCTCTCTGCAAACGACGCTAGATTCACAGCGACACGTTCTGGCGCCGTCACTTGACACACTATAGCAAAAGTATGCTCAAACAACCGACCACTATCTCACTGACCACAATGATACAGTACTGTTTATTATTGGCCATTTAAGTATTACAAATTTTTAGGTTTTTAAGGTTTTAAAAAGTTTTTAAGGTTTTATAGGTTTTTTCCTTGTTTAGTGCGCAATGAACACCGTACACAAAACTACGACCCAAAAAACTTGTTATAGGCTATACCCTGTCCGACGTCCGTCACATAATCAGATTGCTTTTAATTGACGTCATAAAACTCAAAAATACGATTATAATATGAAATAACATATGATATGTAATAAATTTTCACTACAAACAGAAAAAACCTTTAAAAACGTTAAAAAAAACTTTTGAGGATCTTTTTACGTTTTTTATAAACCTTAAAAAACCTAGTATTTTCGCACCAATTTTCCAGCCATAACTGGACCAGGTTATCCTGCTGCATGCTATGGGCAGCAGCTATCATTGCGTTTCACTGCTCGATATGATGATAGAACCACACATGCACACACACCCGTATTGCAGTCGTGATAAGTCGATACGACGGCGCGCGGTAAATTGAGGGCAGGCTGCAGGAAGAGCGCGCGCTAGGCGCGGAGAGTGACGCTGGCGCGCTGAAGCGAACGGGCGTGCACGCAGCGAACGACTGCCGCAGCTGACGGCACGGCACGACGACGAATTTGGACGAAACAACAACTACGGTAGAGTAGCGTCAGCGTCAGCGTCAGCGTCAGTCACTGCTCTATTGCGCTGGCGACTTGACTGATCGTTCACGCCAGTCGCCAACAGCTGCCGCCACTCCGCTCCACGCAACCGAGCCGCATTCTGCGATGCACCGGGGACTACCGTACCGTCGTCCGTTGTGACAGTATAAGCTGCCTACCATACGATGCGATACTATATTGTATTTGCACCTGAAGACTGAGAGTCAGGCTACATGAACTAAAAAGTACTGAAATGTTTAAAATAAAATAAAGTAAGAAAAACTGAAATAATTTAAGTACAGTTATAACGTACTAGCAAAACATAAAATAATCAAGAAACTGACTGAAATCAGAGCAACTAAAATAATTCTGGCAATTAACGACCAACAAAAACATTGTGAGAATAAATGAAATCTGTAACATAAGCGGTTATTGATGGCCACAATTTGAAGTTTATTGACTATAGTTTTTCACGTTGTTTTAGTGTCTCCCAGAAGGAAAAAGTTTGTTTCTTTTGTTTTAGGCCGAATTTTAAACACTGGATAGCCTTCATTATGTTTTTCTGGTGTCAAAGTAATAAGCTAGAAAAACACTCGAAGACCGCAAACTTTTGCCAACTCTTATTTCAATTTTTCTTTTGTGTTCGCCAGGTAGCAGCACCACATTAGGTTCGGCGAAGCTTTTCTTATCTGGAAATGCTAAAGAATCACTCAATCCTATCGTAGATCCAAACGCTGAAGCGGATCATTAGCAAAATTTAACCACCTCTAAGCTGGGCCAAGCCGAACATTTTTCAAAAATGTCAGCCAAATCCGCATGTAAATTTTTGTGTAATGCTGACGCAAACCAACAAACAGATAAACGAAGTGTTACGTAACCTCTTTGACCTTGGCTGTGGAGGTGAATTTATAATTTAAAGCAACGCGGGCAAAATTAGATCAATGACGGCGATGAGCAACGAATTCACTCACAAACAAGGATAGGAAAACATGTTTTTTTTTTATTTTAAAATGTTTAGATTGTTTTATTTTACTGTCCAATGAACACCGTAGACAAAATTACGACCAAGGAAAAACATCTTTCCTTTATACACCCTCTATGAGTAACCACATAAGGACGCGATTGACGCCATAACTCAAAAATCAGGATTAAAATATGAAGTAATGTAATAAATTTCACAATAACCCCAAAACCTTTAAAAACTGTTTTCCCGACCAATTTCCCAGCCCAGCGCATCACAAAACGTCACAGTCGTCTTATCTGAGAAAGCCCCGATGTGTAACGGGGCAGCATCGGCAGCGCGGACGGACGGACGGGGGCTGGCACACTCAATCGACGATCGCTAGAACAAGCTGCCGTGCAGACACCGTGAGTACGTCAGTCGTGCTGCTGAGACTGAGTGACTGACTGGCTCGAGTGGAGAGCGACGACAACGACGTCGAACGACGAACAGCGTAGAACAATCGACATCATCACCGCACACGTACGACAGACCGGACGACGCCAACGTCATCAGCTCTACTTTTGTTTCTCAGCTGCGCTCCTGCTGTGTGTGGACTGTCTGTCTCAGTGACATCGTCACTGTACTGGTTAGTTAGTCATTTTTTCACCTCTGAATGAATAAAACATTGTTATTATACGTCGCAGCCAATAGCTGTGGATTAGCACAAAATAGATAAACTACGTAAAAATAAGTGAAACTGCGTAAGCGTACGTAAAATTAACCAAACAGTACCACAAAAAAGATTTCGCTTAGCGAACAGTTCTTGTCTTTGCGTAGGCTGTATGCGCCAAGGTGACTTTTCAATTTGTTTCCCGAATTTTTGTCGAACGTTTTTATTGCTGTGTCGCTACGACACTATTAAGACTTGATAGACGTCACATTAACGCATGTTATCAATTTATAGGCCACATAAGTTATGTACTTATGATTATATTTGTTTAATTAAAAAAGTCACGTTTTAAAATTTTTAACTATTAGCGCTGCACGTGTTAGTCGATAGATTGTCACCTTTCATCTCGCTTCACGCAAAGCGAAAAAAACAGTAAGACTTGATTAAAGTCAGCAGAATAATGCGCACAGAGTGACGTAACTGAACTGAACTGAACAGACATGGTGTAGGCCTAGTTTTTGACAAACTGGCCAATGGGCAAACAGTAATGCATTACAATGGGCACTGTCTGACGTCATCGGTGACTACGTGACTTTTCGTCCGTCGTTTTCCAGTACTGCGTTTTCTAGTCCCGCGTTTTCAGTCGCCGCATGTAGGCTACCGAAATGGTCTACGCTTACCTGTTCGTGTAAATAAGTAAGTAGGCTAGTCTGCATTTGTAGCGCGCCATACGTCAAAACAGAAGTCAGAATCGTAGGCGCGGAAATGTCACATGCAAGTCACCCGTCCAAGTAGTAACCAGGTCCCGAGTATGGAGAAACTCTGTCGACTTGATCGAAGCGTGAACCACTATACCATGAAGCCAGCCAGCACCGGCACCTAGTCAGTATGCCGGCTTCCGTCCACGGTGTGAAAATTTTACAGGCGACTGACTGATATATAAGTTCTGGCATCGTTCGAGGATGATGGACCGGGTGTATTAAAGAACCCGGCGTGAGAGCGTATGCAGCTGCGTCTAGAGACGCGAGAAGTTGATGTGTCCTGAGTTATAAGTTAGTCGGCAGAACTCGGCACGGAAGCTTTCCGGCAATTACCGTCCGGCAACATGTCGTCCGTGTCAGCTGCCCGTCGGCTGGTATAATGCGGAAATGTCAGAACGCTAATCAGCTGCAGTCCATACACTCAGCGGCCATATGCACGCATACGTACAACGCATATCTGCATCAGCTGTATGGCACGATCACTTCGCTTTACCTGCTGCAAGCCTGCTGCTGCTGCTTCTAATTTGCAGACACGTATGTACATTTTCAGTCTGAGATTCTCATTTTTTAGTGTTAACCATGCACTCTAGAGCCGAGCCATCGCTGGAAAAAGAGACTGTAGCTAGTCTCTAGTGAAGAAAGGCAGACACCATGCAGCGATTTCTCAAACAAGCCAGTCAGTCGTATGAGGAGTACGAGCCGGATATACGTTATGGTAATCATGAAGTAGTGCCGCCTAGATAACATATGCATTATGCACCACATGGCAACTCCGACTTGCAAAGTTTACTGCCTTCCGCCCGGTGACAAGACGACACGGATGAGACACATCAGCAGGGTGGCTGCGTTTCTCGGGGCTCGTAAAGTATGAAACGAGGTCATGCGTTCTGACATATTATTCGCCATATTCTAGCCACAGTTTGTTCAGTTATAGGGTGTTTACGCGATCCAGCGATGGACGTTTGCTGGACGTTTGCTGGATCGTGTGAACACCCCATTATGGTTGTATTACTGTTCGTAGACGAATTGGCTGGGTCTAGATTCAAATTTCAGCCTATTCTGCAAATTACTGCAATCAAGGAAGGTGACAGCTTGTACGGTTGCATGTTTTTTTAGATTTAGATTTTTTTTAGATTTAGATTTATTATGTATATCTTGTGGCTGCGTTGTTAAAAGTTGCGCTTGTCAACTTTACATTAAACGAATATATGATGATGGTGTAGTGGTTACACGTTGATCTCGATCAACGAAGTTAATTGACGCCGAGCTCGGCGAGCACTTGGATGGGTGACCATTGGCAGACGGATGAACGATCTCGGTATACGTAGTCAGTCACCCAGGTCAACTCAGCCTGGCCGTCCCTCAGTGGGTAGGCGCTATAAGTAGCAGCGAAAGCACACCTCGCGATGCACTAGCCCTCGTATCCGTGGAAGTACTTTACGTTTTACGTTTATTAAGGCAACATTGGGAGCATTCCAATGTATTTGTCGCGAACGATAGCGCAGAAGCAAAACTGTCCTATCAGCGGATGACTGGCAACGGACAGTCTGTGAGCGAATGTGCAAACATGCGTGCAAACAAATCGTGGACGTCACTGATTCACTGAAAAAAGTGCCATTAGTAAGTGAATTAAAGTAAAGTTGCGTACAAAGCGATGTAACTGAACTGAGCTGAACTGACATGGTTTAGTTTTGACGAACTGACCACCGCGGCAAACAGTGATGCATTACGGTAGTCACCGTCTAACGGCGTCATTGACTTACGTGACTACGCTCACGTACGCGCCAACCAATGACCAGTAAGCTCGCCATGCTTGCCTGTTGGTTAGCTCGTCAAAAACTAAACCACGTCAGTTCTGTTCTGTTCAGTACTACTTGATGCCGTTGCAGTCAAACAAAGAAGTCGCAACGCGCCGCAATCTCAGTGAAGCATAACGTCTTAATTCAATAGTCGTTAAAACTCTTCAAAGCTGCAATACGTTGTTCAGTGTTACTATTAATGTACATCTCGGCTGGAGTTAATACAGCGGTATACACGACGCGCAGTGGCTTTTATCCCCCAAATCTGGAATCGAAATCCGGCGCAACTCCCCCATTTTCGGACTCAAGTTTCTTTCCCTCACTTTTGAACTTAAGTACCCCCTCGTTTGGGCTTCTTTCCTCTTTAGGGGATGTTTTGTCAAGGGTGTAGATTGCGCAATGAAGAATAAGGAGGGAGTTTTGATCTACATCCTTAACAAAACTTCCCCCCTTTCATTTTTCACTTGGCGCAAGCTGCGCTTACAGGTACAGGGATAGAAGCCACTGTTTAAGTGCTTTGAGTCGATATGTCATCGATCGAACGAACACTAAAATCTTGTGGTCGCAATTTGGCGGAGCACATTGTCGTCAGCATTCGACCGATCCGACTATAGCGCGTAGCCCAAAACGTATTTTAGCCGCGAACTTTAGGGCCGCATACTTACAGCTATTGCACACACGTCTGATTATTTCGCACGGATTGTTAACTCTCGTGATGCGATTTAATTTTTACGCACATCTCTTGAGTATAATACCCATTTACTAGAAAAGAAGTCAAACTTGTTTCGTTTCAACTGCAACGATCTCGAGCGTGATTTTCGCTGCGGTCAACGCTACCGGTGACGTCACTCGGCGCCGATGAGAGAGAGAATTTTATTAACGTCGTCGTCGGACCGAGGATAAACAGGCGCACACCAGTCTTCATTTACCCTCAGCGCAATGAACGTGTTTACGGCTGCTTCCGTCACAGTGCACGTGATTCAATGTAGCCTACTGGACGGAACCGGGAGAAAGGGTTAAACCGTACGAGGGTGTTGGACAATTCCCCGGACATTCCCCGTTGGGATGTATTTATAGATAGTGCAAAAAGCAGTGCTCAGAAACAGCTCAAACACAAACAGTTATCGTAGGCTAGAAAATGTGTAGGTGAATTTTATTGCTTTTCTCAAACTTTACACTACAAATATAGGCCTACTGCCCGCTTTATTCGAGGAACAACGACCAGCATGTGCTATACACAGTATGCATTCATTGTTGTAAACGGCCAAACTGCGACTTCTGCATTTCACAAGGTAGTGTAGCAACAGTATTCAGGTGAGCTGGGCAAAACTGTAGTAGTTTTCGTCAATTTACCTCGTGATATTGCGTGCCAAAAATTATTAAAATCGGCCCGTGTTTTGCGGTATTATTGAAAAAATAACACTGGCACAGTTTTTGGAGGCACGGTGTATAATACACCAAACAAGTAGTGCTATTTTGTTGCATTCTATACTGCAGTACAGTTGTGACCAATCACGACGTTATTATTTTGTAACAATCACTTTTTAGAACCGTACTCAGTGAGTTGAGTCTTGAAAAAAGATGCTGCCCTGTCGCTGTGGTCGCACCAGATTATATATCGTAGCTTACAGCTTCGTAAACAAAATCTTGTAAGCTAACAGAAACACCGTGTTGCTTGACGAATCACTGGAAACTGCGTCACGGATTCACGGTTTATTACATGCCCGGCAGGCGCAGCAAGTTACAGGAAGAGGCGGCGGTGCGGTATGCAGTGTTGCTGAAAGCAAGTGGTGCTCGTTTGTCGTGTGATGTACGCTGTGTTCATATCAATTGCGTCTTCTCGCTGCTGTGAGTGACGACGTTTTGCAGCCGAGTGCTTTACTGCTGCTGCTGCTGCTGCTGCTGATGATGATTTGGTTACTTTGCGATTTCTACTTTTTTATGTGTGCATATATTGTGGCTAAACTGTATGTCGGTACGTGCAGTTGAGACACAATATATGCACCCACAAAAAGTATAAATCATACAAAAGTCAAATTTGCAGCAATTGTTCAAGTTGTGTGTGGCACTATGTGTAGAAAATTTTGTAGCAAACGGACCACGTTTGACAAAGTTATAGTAAAGAAGCTAAAAATATCGATGGACACGAGCATGGCCGCCGTCAGTCCTTATTTTAAGAGGTCTATGATAGGCTCTCAGATTTGTGGTATCAAAATGGGAACAGTCGGATACTTGCACGGAGATAGATGGGATGAAATCTCCGGGGATAGTTGGCAATGGGGACGTCCCCAATACTCCCCATGCATACGCTGAAGCTGTATTGCTTCACGGCGGTTGTCGTTGGTTGATGCGGCTTAGAGAGAGAGAGAGAGAGAGAGAGAGAGCTCTCGGTCTCGTATCGTTGCTGAGTGTGTGTCGGCGCCGCCGCCGGGATACGACAAAGCGGTTTGCTGCTTTGCTGCTCAACGCAGCGGAAGCAATATCGTGGCGTGAAGTCGGCATGGCGCTGTGCACAGCATCGCCCGTCCCTCCCTGCGTCCGTCCGTCCGTCCGTCCGTCCGTTCAATGGTTTCCCGACCTGTAATACGACGTTGCTTGATTATGGGACGATTGGTGCAGTCTTTTTCATGGCTGTATTGGGACGTCTCGTGCACTGGACGTGGAGAGAACAGGAAAGTGAATGCCACGAGTGCTGTTTTATAGGTTAATCTTGCAGCCAACAGATGCAAAGTAGGCTAAACTACAGGCCTAACTGTAGACTTGCAGACTGTCAAGTCAAATCAAACGTACGTTTATATAGCGCATTATCGTAGCAGTTAACCTCCAGTGCGTTTGAGGGACGGGTGTGAATACAGCATGTTCAATCCAGTAGTCTACAATATACGAATATTTTTGGCATTTGTCTATTTCGCACAAGGCTTTATTGGATTGAAACAGTGCAGTGCAGGAATCATCCTAATACAGCATCCAATAGTGTGCACGAAATGTCTCACTAACGTCGCTGCGCCGTTATACGTTTCCAGTTGTGCGCTGAGATGATTGAGCGGGGACCCCCTTCACATGACTTCCTGTCCAGTGGCGGATCCAACGGGGGGGCGGACGTGCGTCCCTCCTTGCGCTTTTATGCGTAAATGAACACTTTATATGCTCTGGAAAATTGCTAATTCATACGTTCGGGTATAGTTAAAAATGTTGGCACCAGATTTATATTTTAAGGCTAAAATGCATCAAATTCGATTTCGGTTGGGCCTGTGCCCTATACCCCGCTGGAGGAACTCACAGCACTCCCCCAGACAATCTAGCTGTATTTAAGGAATCTTACTTTTAAGGGATGGGAGAAAAGGAAAAGGACAAAGGAAAAGGTGGAGGAGGTCTGGAGGGAAGAGAAAGAGAGGGAAGGAAGGGGATGAAGGAATGAGCAGGGGATGGAGGAGAGGGAGGTGAAGGATATTTTGTCACCCCCTGTTTGAAGCCTAGATCCGCCACTGTTTCTGTCTGCTAGCTTGACTGTGTATTTTGCGGCGATAAAGGCGGACACTAGGGTCTCCCTCTTATCTCCGTTTGAGTTCTTTTATACAGTCGGCAAAAACATCGTAAACTTTGCAAATTCGGTGCTTGCAGGGAAAATGGACCCCTTCAGACATATGTTCTGATCACTCCATGGTCCCCCAATCAAAGGTGGCCCAAACTCAGTTTTTGGCAGTTTTTGGCGAGTTCAGTATAGTGACATCGTTTGATAATCCACCATATTGGCATGCAGTAAAAGCACACGTAAGTATTATGCATTTATGCCTGAATTATCGTGTGTTACATTCAGATATTATGCATTAGGCCTATCTACAGCAAAATTATTGATCATCGCGTGTAGTACAGGAAATACAAAATACGGACGCGTAACGCTAATGGAGCATCATCAGGCTGAAACTGATGTGCCCGTCTCATTATAGTCGCTATATGTCAGTTAGGCCTGCCTACTGAGGCATCGACGGTAGCGAGTATCCCTATAGTGAGCCAGAATATGTGGCAAAATAACGGTTAAAATTATTTTTTGTAGTTTTGATAAATTTATTAGGCCTATAAAGCCTTATATGTGGCTTATATTCACTGTTGTGGGGATTAGAGCATTTAGTATTAGGCCTACGTCGTAAATTTAAACTTAGTAATTGCTTATAAGAAACTGAACATTATTCTACAGTGTGGCAGATGAGAGCAAAAGACAGAAATATATCTTATATGTTTTTGCACATTGGGTGAATTTTCTTTTGGTTTAATATTGCACTGAACTAAAAAAAGAATACTTGTGGTGTATACATTTAGATACGAGTTTATTCTGCATGCTTTCTCTAGCATGTGCCATGGAGGAACATGGCGCTGAGTTTATACTTGATTGAACGCAAGGAAAAGTAATAATTCAGCGTTGATCTAAACGTCAATCACAAAACCGAGTGTAGTCGTCTCATATTACTAGCGTATAATTGTTATTGTGAATTCTGTATCGTCCACATATACAGACTTTCCGCGAATTGTCGGTCGCGCGCACTGCCGGTATCCATTATACGACGGTTAATGGAATGAATATCGGGCAGTGGCGTAGTCAGGATCTAGTTGTAATGGGGGCAGTTAATTGGTGAGATATAGGGAGGGCTGTCCCCTCCCTTATGGTAAATATACATGCCGTATTTTAAAAATACGTTTTTTTGTTATTTGTTTGTTCGTCGATCTTACATCATTTTATTTGCATTCAACTGCAATAAAACCGAAAGGAGTCACACGCAAGCAGTATACATACCAAATTAGGACTGCCGAGGCGTTAACACCCAGGATAAAAGTGTTTACTTAGTACACAGACCCAGTCGTTAATCTTGGTCATAGGTTGATGTCTGACTCGAGTTGATTTTGAGTTCTCGCAGTTCGCATCACCGGTCTGTTTTCTTCAGGCTGTTTTGGATCCTTGGGTGAAGGTCAGCCACACGGGTTCTCCGTCTCCACTCAGCTTTATTCTCTACGTCCACCAAGTCGAGCCGCAAGTCTTCCATGTCGTAGGCCATTTTTTCTCTGTCTTTCTCTGCTTTGTTATCCACGAACGTCTGTCTCCAATTTTTTTGACACAATCATCGTCTTCTCGCCGTGCCTGTGTGGAGATTTCAGCCTGGCCTTTCGTACCTTGTCCGTGATACACTCTACTCCGAGGATGCAACGGATGTCATCGTTTCTTTTCTTGTTCCTTAAGCTAAAACCAAGGATCCATCGTAACATTTTCATTTCAGTTCTCTCCAAGCGTTTTTCTTCACGTCTTCTCAATGTCCATGCCTCTGAACCATATGCCAACATTGACCTACTATTGTTTTGTTTAATTTCTCTTTAACAGCAATGGACATCCTTCGGTCACATAAGACTCGAGATAATTCTGCATCTTTGGTCGACACTGTCCAACTCAACAAGTCCACACGAAATCGAAGAAGTGGAGTTTGGGCATATGAATACGTCTACGCACGTACATCATTAACGTCCACGTGTATCGCTGTACGCTCGGGCGCGTATATAGGCCTAGCGCTTTGCTGCTGCTGCTGCTGCTGCTGCTGCTGTTGTTGCTGCACGCCAATCGCTTTGTCTTTTGCAGTGACGTCAACGGCGATATCGATACTGGGCGGACGCTAAGGAGATGCGCTGCGTCCGAAATAAATCTGTTTAACCCGATCCGCGTCAATCTGATGCAATATCAACACGACACGAGCGTATATACGAGATATCTCATACTATATTGGCGGCACCGTATCGCCAATATATCCACGGATGTGGTCGCGAAACTTGGCCTTGAGACCGAAAATTGAGGTCTCGGTCTTACGTTTTCGGTCTTTGCTGCAGCCTTTTGCTGTTCTTGATGTTGTATGTCGTTAGCCTACTTGAACAGTTGAAGCTTTATTGTTACACGAAAACATTAAAATACGGTTCAATATTATAAGCCTTGCACGCTACTCGAAACTTAAGGCCTATACTTGCTCTGTACCGCTGCTGTCTGTTTTCCAATTTAATGACGGTATTATTAATTCCTATCATGAATCGGTCTTATCTGGAGTTTTCGTTTTGGTCTCGTGAGATTTTTTGGTCTTGATTTACATAATAGACTTATATAGCGAAGACGGAGTCGGGCAGATTTTTCTCGGAAGCAGTGCGCAAACCGTGTGAAAATGAATAACATAATACCGATCGCAGCAAGCGTCCAGCCGTTTCGCCTTGTCTCACCCACACCTGTAGCATTGATGTATGCGGCCCGCCCCCTGCAGAACTGGCGCCGCTTTTTCGTACTGATGTAGAGCAGTGTTATTACTCCGCCATTAATAATCTATAGCAAACAGCATGCGTTTTTTACATACACGATTACAAGTTATATTCACATTATGATCGTGCTAAATACTATTGACTGCGGATTATTACCTCCGCCAAGGAGGTTATGTTTTTGCCAGACTGTTTGTCTGTCTGTCTGTGTGTCAGCAAGATAACTCAGAAAGTTATGGACGAATCTTTCTGAAATTTTCTGGGAATGTCGGGAATGGCAAAAACTACCAGTAATTCAGTTTTGGGGGTGATCCGGAAGGAATCCTGGATTCTGGATCACTTTTAAATTTTCGTTAACATTGCTTTCAATGGGGCATAAGGGAAACCGCTGCCAAACCGAATATGGTGCTGCCACCTGGCAAACAACATGGCTTTGACGAAAGTGTGGGGGCTCTGACTGCTTTCTAGTTGAAAATGTGTACAACAGCATGTTTAAAGTCATCATCATCATTATCGGTGGTACTGGACGCAGGACAAATAAGTCATCTGTGTCCAGATTTTGATAGTCAGAGTCGTAGCTCTTCATTGTAGCAAAAACGAACTGGTTGATTTTCCCATACTTTGTCTAGTCTTGATTAAAATGACTGGATATCTGTGGATGATATTTTAAAAAATTCAGGTAATGAGTTCCACAGCTTGACTACTCTAACTGAGAAACACTTTCTTCTAATTTCCGTTTTGGAGTGTTGTGCAACTAATGTTTGTTTTCAATTTTTTTTCTGTGCAAATAATTTTTAGAAGCTGGAGGTTAAAGTTTATATATAACTGTTTATGGGAAACCATATCAGAGCTACGGAGCGTCACCTGCCATATGGGATCACAGCATTACGCAGTACAGTATCTGCCATTCAGCACAGCTGAAGGCGCATCGCCTTAACCACAGCGAACTGGATTAACTTACCCTGGAGGATGAAAGGTTGAGTTGATCACGATGTTGGTTATAATTATACCGAGGTAGTTTACCTGTCCACAGACGATCACCCATCTAAGTGGTGATCACTTGATCAGGAACTTGGAGGAAGAGTTGAACCCACCCACGTTCTCTTGATTATAAGTAAATTCAACGTCCCAACAGTTACGCCACCGAGTGATGCGATAAATTGCAGTTACTAGTTTCTTTGCTAGCTTTTTGACATTTTGCACTTCACGAAGTGGTGTAGCGACGAATTTTAGATCTTTATATGGTTAAACGTTGCAATTGTTTTGTTTAATGTCCAGTATTTCCGAGATTGACGACGTGTAAACTGAAACGTGAGACGTCGTTTGTTGCATGTATACCGGCGGCGATATAATTGCAGCAGGCAAATTGTCGCAACACCTGCCAGTCAAGTAGGTGAATGCGGCCGCAGCGGCATAAGCGAATAATATCTTGTCATTATCGAGTGGACACACGCTCGAATGACTAAAACTCGCCGCGGGTGGGGACTGCCTACCAGTGGCGTAACCAATCGGGGTTCAGGGGGCTCAGGCTCCCAATCTCCCAGAGAAGACAAGCACACATTTAAACTGGACTAAATGTGCCAATTTGGTCAGTTGATTCTCAGGTAAATAATGCACCAGATCTCATTTTTAAAGCTGCAGTGCACCAAATTCGATTTTGGCCGGGGCTGTGTTGGATTTTAGGATTCATACTTTTAAGGGGAAAGAGGAAGGGAACACGGGAAAGGGAGAGAAAGTGGGAGGGATAGGGAGAAGAGAAAAAGGGAAGGAAAAGAAGAAAAAACAAGAGGGAAAAAGAAGAAAAGGGGAAGGAAGGCGAGCCCCTTTCCCCAATTTACATTTTTGGCTACGCCACTGCTTGCCCGCTCCTACGACCCTTGGCGAATGATAACCGACGTCACTGCAGGGCTGGCTGCATGGCTATTCGACCAGGTTGGTAATCGTGCCCGTCGCCTGCTGGTATTTTACGGCCGAGCGACTCGACGGGCGACGTTAATTGATACAGATTTCTTCGTTCGCCGAAGTCTTCGCGGCTCTGCGTGGTGTCGCCCGACCGAGCGATCGCGATAAGACCTTAATTGCTTCCGGTTTTCTGGCGCTCGGAGGTCGTAAGTCTGACCCAGCGAGGCGACGATGTGCGCCTGCTGAGTAGGCTGCTTGCGCTAGGCCTATGTGTTGCAGATTACTTGCTGCTGCTGCTGCTGCTGCCTCTGCCGCTTGCTGCGTGGCGTCACTTTCGCTGCATATAGCCCAAATCCCATTACGCCGACTTTCACCAAAACTTTCCCGCGGGAAAGTCGTGGACAAAAATCACAAAAGTTGTCGCGACTTTGTCGCAAAGTCGGTGTAATGGAATTTGGGCTTATGGCAGCTCGATCGTACGTTTTCAATCGAATGACAACCCATATGATCGTCTCCCAGACGCTCTTTCTCGGCACGTAGTGATGTAAGTGAATAAAAAAAACAAAACGTGAGTTAGTTTATATAGCGCACAACGTTTTATCCGTTGTATTCACGTTTCTTGATCAGCTGCTGCGCTCTGTGGCGTCGTTGCCGGGGGAGAGCAGGGGGACGGAGGTGCCCCTAAATATTGGGGCTGTCGGAAAATTGTCGGAAAATCTTTTCGAAAATTTTCTTCCGGAAATGAAAAATTTTGAGCTGAAAACCACCATTCTGGGAAATTTTGGGGGCAAATTGAAATTTTGAGCACACATAATCTCCTCTTCTGTCTTATATTTGCAGTGTCCGTCCGACTCTGTCGAAAAATCGCAACTTAATTCTGCCAAGCTTACTTACTTACTTAACCCACGACGCCGCTGACTACGCTCAGTGTCAGTGCTTTCTGATGCCGGATTTTTTACACGATTCCGAGAGACAGTGAAAGATAAAGCACAGTCCTCGGTTTGCACTGTCTGCATGGGGCTTTCCTAAGTTTTAATGCGTTTTTTTTCTGCAAACTGTCCATGCGGCGAGTTTCGTTTGCTCTTATGTCGGAATCCGTCACCTCGCCGATGTACGTTATACCAAGTGACATCTAACGTCATTTGGTTGTATCAATGCTGTAATTTTAACTGGCCGGCTAGTGCGCGGTCGTTGTTAAGGCGCGTACAAAGCGACGTAACTGAACTGGTTTAGTTTTTGACGAACTGACCAATAGGCTGGCAGTAATTCATTACAGTAGGCACCGTCTAACGGCATCAATGGCCTACGTGACTACGCTCGCGTACACTTGCCTTGCTTGCCCATTGGTAAGTTGACTCAGTTAGTCAAAGACTAAACCGTGCCAGTCCAGTTCAGTTCAGTTACGTCGCTCTGTACGCGCCTTTATGTTAGCGCCCCGTATTGCGTCGAGGAGCAGAGTATTGTATGCGTGTCTGTTTGTCTGTGTGTGCGTCTGCAGTGTGAATATACAAGTCCAGTCGGTACCGCGACGACGACGACGTCGATGACGATGACGTCACTGTCATTTATCATCATCATCATCAGCAGCAGCAGCAGCAGCTGGCGAAGTAATCGCTCTGCAGTGATGATGCCGTTACTGCTGTATCTGGCCATCGTGACATCTTCCGCCAACGTTATCAGTATGTGAAATTATCTGATGCTCGCGTCAAGTTTACGCAAACTGACAAACTGTCACAAATGTAGCCGTGTCAAACAAACAAATGGCCTTCGATGGGATTATTCCAGATCACATTCGTTTACGAAATTTAAAGAACTCGACACAGTGAGACAAAAATACTTTATCCTCTCCCACAGTCCCACAGTCCCACAGTTTTTTTATTAGTTTCTTACCTCCAAAGCAAAGAATGTAATAAATATTACAAAAGAATTTGAAACGTAACAAATTATTATTAATATTAAACGCTACTTAATTAACACTATACGAACAACTGTTTTATGTCAACTCTTTACTTGATTATTAGCAGTTGCGTTGAACAACAAAAATGTGCGATAACGCACTGCTTACAAAACAGTGCAGCACAATACGATTAAACCGCGAACAAATTGAAAAGAATATGCTAAACTAAACTAAATTAAATCAGTTATTAATTTCGGTGTTCAGTTTTTTTAAATGAATAAAACATTGCTTACTACACTACGGCTATAATATGTCTCTGCCTTCACCGAGAATATTTACTAGTATTTCCGTTTTTTCGGTCTACTTTCCTGGAGTTAATCCAAGTCAGGCCAGGTCCCCAGGGAAAGCCTCTCGGGATTGATGCAGCCGGTCTTAGACTCTACGCTTTATGTGTTCAACAGCGAGAAAGCATATTGAAAGAAATACACGAAGATTGCTTGAATATTATTTTAATATTATTATACTCTGTATCTTTAGGAATAAGTATTTAAAACTGTATTAATACACCTGAAAATATCCACTGCAGCTTGGCGTTGAAACCGGTTATAGGCTACTAATAAAAAAGGTGTGATGTGAAATACTCTCTACCATAAACGGCGGATTTACGAAGTTAAGACCGTAGTTACAAGCCTAAAACAAAGAACACATTTTAGAAAGTATTTGCAAATGTTTCGTGTTTCATTTAGCTCGAACATGCGCGTTAATGCAAGACATGCGTGATCATGTGTGTGGCGCTCCACTGTGAAAAAGTTTTAAAAATATTAGTCACGAATTCCCATTCTGTGTACACTCATGGTCTTGGGGATATGGGTACACAGTCTCGGATGGGCTCCGCTTGCGGAATGCCTGCATGGTTTCGGCGCGGATCAAGCTCCGCTGACCAGATAATCTATCGAATAAGATGTAATCCGTTGGCTAAGTGACGTATGGTCTGACGTCAGCCTATAGCCAGGTGTGACAAGTCCAAACTAATTGTTATCCAGTGTCTATTACTGCCACCTATATAGCGGCTTACAAGCGAACTATTCGCTCAGGCTAACTAGACACTTCGTCGAATAGCCTACTTGTACGTTTGTTCCAATTCCACTGAGGATTTTTTTTGGTTGATTTGAGTCAAACTTACGTATTTGTTATCGATGAAGTCTAATTTTTTTTCGTCAATCAAGAAATGAAACTATATACAGTTCACGCAACACAACTGAACTGGCGTTTCAGTTCGCTTCAGTTGAGTTCAATTCTGTCGTTTTCTGCGCGTCTTAACAGTAATGCATTTCGACTGGCTGCATTTAGACCTATTAAACTGTAAAACGCATTTTAGACTGTTGCGTACTATTGCGAGTGCTCATCGTACACAACGACAATACGTCTAAAGTAAGCGACGTGACTGAGCTGAACTGACACGGTTTAGTTTTTGACGAACTGACCAATGGGCGAACAGGGCGACTATAGTCACGTAGGCCACCGACCGCCGTTAGATGGTGTCTACTGTATGCATTACTGCTTGCTCGTTTCGTTGGTCAGTTCGTCAACAAGAAATGTGAGCTGATGCTCACGAGACGCGCGAAAGCCTATAGCAGTTCCAGTTCAGTAGTTTAGCTGAAAATTGGGGTGTTCACGCTAAGTTAATATACAAATAAAAAAAATTTTCTATCTGGATCGCATAACGATAGTAGCGGGGCGCCACCTTGTGAATGATATAGACTTGTGTCGCAGCCCGAAATCGCCAAAAAATCCATAAAACCCTCTATTTTGGCGTTCAAGGTCATTCAAGGTCGTTGAATTCGGCGCCAATCGAGAGCCAGTGTACGACATCCTATTAGTGATTAATAAGCCCTATCTCGCACTGTTACTGAGATACAGCGACTTATGATAATCTTTATTCACCAACACAATGTGGTAGAAAACAAAACAAAAATATGTAAAACAATTGCTGGGCTATAGCATATCACAGACACACATAACCTTAACTATGAGAGTATTCTATCAGCTTAACGTACAGCGTTGAAGTTCAAGTTTGTTTACAAATTTCTGAAATTTACAAGGAATTATTTCGCTAGGTAACTTAAGTTTGAAAAAAATGCAGCAATCTCCTATTATATCAGTGTTACACGTGCGGAATAATTTAACCAAAAATCGCAAATTTTGCCTATTCTCTCTCATTTGGCGTTTTGTTCGGAGTGACCCCATTCGAATTTATGAAAAAGGTTTACGGTTCCTGAAACTAGAGTCTTTCGGGCAGCCGATGGTAAAGATTCGGTGATTCTAGCTTGCACCGTTTTTGACTGATCCACCCGTGTGACGGACAGACAGACAGACAGACAGAATTGCGATGGCTAAGACGCGCTGAAAGCAGTAGCTGCTTTCGCGCGTAAAAACTAAACCACTTCAGTTCAATTCAGTTACGTCGCTCTGTATGCACCTTCACTGGTTTGGTCGTTAATACACCGTTTACACGATCAAGCTGGCTCGACGAGCTAGCTATAGGTTAGCTGGACGTGTTTGCTTGATAGTGTAAACAGGGTATACTTGATAAAACGTATAGGCCTAACGATCGACGGACGGACGACGGTAGCTGAGTGAGCCGGCCGAGCGAGTGCGTCGTGAAACAGATCGAATTTTGTCACCGCGACGAGCGGCGATGACGAAAAGCGTGAGACGCGCAACAGCTGCTGCTGCAGCACGGGCGTACAATCGACCCGTCCCATCGGCTCAGCCTCAGAGAATGATTTCGACGATTAGTAAGAGGAAAACGACGGCTAAACCAAGGACTACTAGATTACTAAGTAATCTAGTAGTCCTTGGCTGAACCCGCTCAGACACCCGACCAAGACATGGAGGAATTGACAGACACCATCCGTCCGTCCGTCCGTCGCTTTGGGGACATGGCAGCAGCTTGCAGTCCAAGCACGACTGAATGGTCTTCACCTTCTAGCTTGCACTGGGACCATCTGGTGTCATCGTCATCATAGAAGGGTTTGCCGTGGCGTGACTGAGTTATAAGCATTATTTCTGGGACCATTTATACACGACCTATAAGTTTACTCGATCGGTATAGGCTCAAGTCCGGATACGAACGCCAAAAGAAGAAAGTCTCGAGACGAGGTCTACCGAAAGTGACGTTGCGGAACTCATCACGGCTTGATTTTTGCTGTTTTACATCATCGCTTATACAACATTAAATAAATTGTTTGCAGTTTTTTTTATAATATATAGTGTTTAGTAGAAGTATGGTACGAGTATCTAGCTCCGTATAGTCTATATATAGGAATGGTGGAATGACAATTCAAAGTTTAAAGAATGGTTAAAGGTTGTTTAAGCCTTATAGCTTTTCATGGGAAACCCGTCGTAGAGCTACGGAGCGCTTGCCATATGGGATCACACAGTTTACCTGCCGCTTGGCATGGTTATATACTTAGACAGAAACGGAATTACAAAGGCTGTAAATTGATGACTTTTGATAACTCATTAGTTACCGTTTCAGTCCGTGAGTCTGTTCAAAGAGAACCGCGCAATATGCTTTTGTTGTTCTGATTTTTCGTGTGCACGTGCTGGCAGCGTAAAAGTGTATACACAGCGACGCAACTGAACTGAGCTGACATGGTTTAGTTTTTGATGAAGTGACCAGTTGACACACAGTAATGCATTACAGTAGGCACCATTTAACGGCGTAGGTGACTACGTGACTACGCACACGTACGTCAACCAATGATCACCCTGCTCGCCCATTGAACTGTTTGTCAAAAACTAACCCGTTTCAGTTCAGTTCAGTTCAGTTGCGTTACTGGGTACGTCGCTTTTTACGCGCCTTGAAAAGTTTGTTAAAGGCTCCTGTGTTGCGAATCCGCAGTCTGCTGGGTCGGTTGAAAATATTACGTATAGATGAGTTGGATTAATTCGGAACTACCCGGACGGGATCATAGGAAGAGACTCATAGGGTGTTTACACTATCCACCAAACGTTCAACATTAGCACGTGTATTCTGAATGCATTTGCTTGAAGTTTGCTGGACGTTTGCTGGATCGTGTAAACACCCCATTAAACGTGCCGGTGTCAGCTGGCGTTGAGGACACAACGACAACAGTCTGAGAAAGTCGATAGCCGCAGTGTGTATTGACGCGCGCCGCTCGCCGTGCGTGGCTGCCCGGCCGAGTGGCGTGGTCAGATTGTACGCTTCGACGCCTCCGTACGCGCCACCAGACAATAGCGTAGACAAAGGGGCAAGGGGCCCAGCTTCCCAATTTTTAATACAAGACACATGGACACGTTCAAACTTTGGTCAGTTGATTCTCGGGGAATAATTGAAATTGTTATCAACAGATCTCACAATTTAAAGCCATAAAGCACCAAACTCGGTTTTTGGCTGGGGCTTCACCAAGACCCCGCTGGGAGCTCGCAGCGCTCCTCCAAAGTCATTATTTTAGCTAAATTTTTAGCTGTCGTAAGGGGAGATAAAGAGGAGGAAAATGGGGACGAAAGTGAAAGAAAAGGGGGCGGGTAAGGGAAGAGGTAGCAAAAAAGTGGAATAGAGGGAAAGAGACGAGAAATAGGGAGAGGGTAGGGGAAAGGAGGAGGAAGCGAGGGGAACGCCACTGCGACTAGATAGCCGCCACCGGCTGAAAAAAAGGATACAGGCAAATTTTCCGCAACAAAACTCCCGAAGACAACATCCACTTGCACAAGACCCTTTCCTTTGCGCTGTATTTTCGTAAGCGTATTTTCCTTAGTGTGTGCTGTTTCCTTTTTTTGTCACGAGTTTACGTGCCAGAAAACCAACTCAACTAATGCCAATCGTCGTTTAATCTTACAGCTAAAAATGTTGCAAATTGAAACAAAAAGAAAAAGCAGATTTTGCAAAGCGCAAACTGTTTGCAGAAATACCAATCTAGTTGTTTTTCCACTAAGCCACACGTTTCATCAGTGGATGGTTTTTCTTGTGTGGAGAGGGGAAGGCATGGACCTATCCCTATACCCGGTGAGCGCAGCGTGCGCCCAGTAAAAAATAGGGGAGGAGTTTTGTTAAGGGTGTAGATGAAAGCTTCCCTTTTATTTTTCACCGGGCAATTTACACACGGAGGGAAAGGGGGATAAAACATAGGGAAGGGGAGTAGGGAGAAAAGAGGATAAGAGAAAAGGGACGAGTGGAGGGGGAGGCAAGCAGAGGAAATATCCCGAAAAGGGGGACTTGGGCCCGAAAACGGGTGGATTTTGCGCCTAATTTCGATTTCATATTTGGGGGGGGGGTAGAAGCGACTAGCGGAAGGGGTTCGTCGTCGTCTGATAACCAATAGCTCAGACTGCAGTCGGTCGTCGGAACGATGTCAGTCATGCAGTGTCCAATCTGATGTCTCTGTTCGCGTCCAGCTGTCTGTGCGAAAGAAATAATCAACCAGAGGCCGGCTCTATACATCAGCGGCGTCAGCGGGCACTGACAACCACGTGACGTGACGTCACGACACGATGACGTCACGAAAACCGTCCGAGCTCTGTAGTCTGTATACAGTGTACTTGATGTACACGCGAGCAATATCAGCAACACCTGACTGCCGTGTAATATATAGGCGGCATATCGGCCGGCTACTGCGACAGATGTTGGCCGCCTTGACGTATGGTCCGTCCGTCTTTGTCTTTGTGTCGTCTGTCACATTCATGCGCCCTGCTAAGGCCGTCGGCCGGAATGACATGCCATTTCACAGGGGGCCAACTTCCCGCCAAGTAAAGCTGTATTAGAGAGGAGCCCCGATTCCCGCGGAAACAGGAGTTTTTGGGCCCGTAGGCATAGCAGTCAAAATTTGCATTGATAACCGAACTGGAGGGTGGGGTGCAGCGATGTCGTCTATTGTGCTGAATGACTTTGACTCTTAATGAAGTTAAGTTTTCGGTGTCATGAAGCGAGGCCGGTTGTATGATTTTATAAAACATTTGAAAGGTCCAACGGAAAAGTGGCCTAAGTCCATAATATAAGGTCCTTTTCGGACTTAGTTCTAATTTTCGTTGGACCCCTCATTTTGCCACCCACTACAGAGAATACTGTTGACACACTGACTTCTCAGTTTAAAGCATTCGCTTAGCTCATCCAGACATACGACCGTGTTGGTCGTTTGCTTCCTTTATACTCTTTCTGCATGGCCGATACTGGACTCAAAGCCCGACCAAGCGACGAAGCTTCAGAAACATCTTGATGTCAGTCTCGAATTATTTTTCGCGTCAGATCTGCGATAATTTCATAAACTGAAACGTGTCTCCCGCGTGTACATTGATGTGCGTTGGCCCGTGTGCCTTGACATTGTAACATAGGCTTATTTTTCACTTTTATCTACAACGCGAAGAATGCACAGCATCTATAGGCCTATGATATCCATGTAGTGGCATAGGCCTATCTTTAGAATGGTAGGGCGCTAACAAACGCTGTTGCTTTACTTTCTCGAAAGTTGAGCTTATCCGGTCACTCATTAAAGTTAATGGACTTGTGTATAGGCCTAATGTATTCTGTTAAATTAAGCAAGGCCATGGCCGCCAGTGTGTTTGGTGGCAGTGTTAAACGCCGTGGATTTTGTACGTAATTCGTCCTCGATATGTTTATTATCGTCAATTAAAGATTTCCGGTGTGAGAGAGATGAGCCGAGAGAGTAGGATAGCTTGGTAGTGGAGGGATTATTGCAGCGACAGAGACGTTGTAACCGCGGCACAGTGGGATACGGAGACTGGACGGTTGAGATGGTTGACGAGAGTGGGAATAATGTTTTTCATTGTGGAGCAAATGCGACTCAGTTCAGTTCAGGTTAGTTCAGATGAGTAAGCTCATTATTAGGCCGTGCTAATAGGCCGCATTGCGGGTTTAATTAGTCCGACCATCCACCTACTTGTGTCCCGTATAGGCCTATAGGTTCCTAACTTTAAAACAACAAGTAATTTGAGCAAAGCTCACTTATCGCGCGACAGCATCGGTTCTACCATCTGGGCAACAAGTATACAGCGTGCAATAAAATAACAATGCGTCTTGAATGTGTACCCAGATTTGAGGTCTCCGTACGGAAGACTCCTTGAACCTAAGATATCGGAACTCAGATAGTTAAAAATGTAGGTTCTATGCTAAAAAAAATTTTAGCCATTTCGGCACAATTCGCTCTTGAAATGTGTGCCAGAGCCGGAAATTGCAAAATTAAAAAAAACCACTAAAACTTTATTTTGGAGGTGTAAGGTCATTTAAAGTAATTGATGTTGACACTATTAAAAAGCTCGCCACTAGTGCTTGTTATTATAAGCAGTATATCTGTGCCTATCTGCAACTGATTTTACGCTAGACGAGCCAGTAGCGGTAAAATAACCACTTTTAAGAAGGGTAACCGTCTTTGACGCCCGCCTGCGCAGAGCGCACGCCTCATTGAACCTAGAAGGTCGGGACCTGGACTGCTAGAATCTGCGTTTAATGCTGAAAATTTCATACGCAGGTTGTCTTGGTGTTTATTTTTTTAGCCATTTCGTCCCAATTCACTGTTGAAAGGAGCATTGCAGTCAAAAATTGCAAAAAAAATTCATCAAAAACCCGTCTTTTGAAGGTTCACTGTCGTTCAAGATCATCGATGTTGATATATCTAAAAATCCCGTCAACAGTGTTTGTTATGATGTACTTATTTGCAACCGTTTTCACAGTAGATAAGCCAATAACGGCAAAATAACGTCTTTTTGGAGGGGGTATCCCTCTTCGACGCCTTCGTTCCAGGGTAACCCTCTCATTAGTGGCACAAAATATTGTCACAAAAATAGAGTCCTTGGGGCAGCCCACAGTGAAAATTTCGCGATCTTAGCTTGCGCCGTTTTAATAGTATTTAAGGGTGTGACAGGCAGACGGATGGACAGACAGACAGACGATGATGATGGCTAAGAGGCGCAAAGCATTACATGCTGTCGCGCGTAAAAAGGCATAGAAAAGCCGAAATTGGTTGTGAACGTTTCTCGTGGCACGAGTGACCGGTTTGCTAATTTCTAGCACAAAAGGTCGAAGGTTCGGATTAGTGTTAGGGTTGAACAGTGAAGTGCGAGAGTGTGCATAGCTAGACGGTCGACCGCATATTATGTCGGCACTGGGCTGACATCACTGCGTTTGGCACACTGCGTGAAACGTTTGGACCGACAGACTAGCTACTGTGCAAAGCTGCAGATGAGAATTCGTTGGCGAAGGCGCAGCAAGATGTCTTTGTCTCTGTGAACGAGAGGAGTCCCGTTTACTGGCGACGCAATCGCCATGCCCGCGGCGCGCGTCTTTTCACAATCGGAAATTAAGCACACGTCTGTTTTTCCCTGCTGCCTTCGTTAGTCCAAGTATTGCCTCTACGTCTGCAGACGCAGCTGTATGTACGATTCAGTGTTTGCTCTCCCAGGGCGCTTTACAGACAAGGAAATTTGGATAAGCCGAGGTTTCTTCTTCAGCGGAAATCGACATCGCTGTTTCAATAATGCTATAAAACATCTGCACAACGACGGTTTGTAGAGCACACGAAAACAGGAGGCACGCCGGCAGAAGAATTATTGCTTCAACAGAGGATTAATTAATAAGTACGTGAATCTTATAAGCTACATGATATTTGACCGGCAGCCGGTCATAAGCCGGTCAAATATCCTATTGGCTATATGACGGGTCAAATTTTGTCATCAGTCAAAGGCGCCTAGTTATAACCGGTTGACCGGTCATGACCGGTTTAATATCCGGCCCTGTGAGGGCCGGATATTTGACCGGTCACCGCCTTGAACAGTCTTAGCTAGTACATGTACGTACACTGTACAAGCAGCAGTGCTCATAGGTACCGGCTAAGACCGTGTTTCTGTCAGATAGCCTATATAGGCTATTTGACCGGCTGTCGGTCAAATAGCCACCGCGATCTTATAAATGTGCCAATAAATGTGCCAGTTTTATTGTGTTCCGTGCACAGTGATTCCACACATTCTGACTGTGACTTAGCGTCACTCTCGTGAATGGATCTGCCAAATTTTTAGGAAGCCGATTTTTTTGTTAAATTAGTGATCACTTTGCTTTTTAAAAAAATTGTGAAATTTGAACTATTTTTAATTTGTAACATTCAAATTCGCAGACTGGTTGCATGGACACGTGCGAGCCGTATTGGCAGTCTTCGCCATGCCGCGATATGGACACATTAGTAGCAATAGCTGAATGGCTGACGCCATTGTTTCCGCCTGTTGCGTTGCATCTGTAAAAGCGCGGTTTAGTTTTTACAAACTGACCAATTGGCAAGCATTAATGCATTACAGTAGGCATCGTCTAACGGCGTCGGTGGCGACGTGACTATGCCACGTCAACAACTAAACCAATCTGGTTCAGTTCAGTTCAGTTACGTCGCTGTGTACGCGATTTAATGTTCAACTAGAAACTAATGCCGCTAAACGGCTGCAGTTTGCATGTACATGTAGCAATTTTGTCATTTTTTCTGCCACAGTTCGAAGTACACGATCACGGGGAGGGAGCGCCGCGGGGTTAAATTATCGCGGCTGCAGGGCTGTAAAAGTGTTTCGAAAAACCTTCTTTTTAGGCTTTTAAAAACCTAAAAACCTCAAAAGTTCAATTCTTGTTTTTTTAAGGTTTTTGGTTTGATGTGAAATTTATTATGTATCATATTTTATTCCATATTTTAATCGTGATTGTTGAGTTATGATGTCAATCAAAAACAATGTGATTACGTGACGGACAGGGTGTATAAGATATTTTTCTTGGGTCGTAATTTTGTGTGCGGTGTTCACTGGACACTTAAGCAGAAAAATCTAAAATAAACTTTTTAAAACTTTCCAAAAATTAAAACAACCTGAAAACATATTTTTGAAAGCCTGGGTTTTTCTACTCCTTCGCGGCTGCGTAGTGAGAAAATTATCACATTTCCGCGTCGAGTTTTCATTCATTCTTTGACGACGACGACGAGTGATAGATCGGTACTCGAGTCAGAGTTGAACAGACTGCATGCAAGCGCGACGAACGTCATGCATTTTGTCCACTGAACGACGGTCTCGCATTGCAGTCCAGCATCAGCAACCACGAATCAGTCCATGACCATCTCATGAATCGTCGTTGTGTTGTTCGGAATCGCCACCGCGACTTGTTTCTTCTTCAAGGCGCGTACAGAGCGACATAACTAAACTGAACTGACACGGTTTAGTTTATGACGAACTGACCAATGGGTGAGCAGAGAAAGCCCACTGGTCATTGGTCGACGCGTACGTGAGCGTAGTCACGTAGGTCACCGACGCCGTTGAACGGTGTCTATTGTAATGCATTATTGCTTGCCCATTGGTCAGTTTGTCAAAAACTAAACCACGTTAGTTCAGTTTAGTTACGTCTCTGCGAGCCTTTACTTTCGCCGAAACGAAGCCCCGATGAAGGTTTTGTAAGGGCGTGGGATCAGTCGATATATGTCAGCTGGATTATTCGAAAAGTTTTGAGCGGAATTTGGAAAAATTTTCTGGAAAGCTTGGGCATGGTCCTGCGAGAAAGTGCTCAGTTAGATTATGGTGGCCGTCCGCGGATTTTTTGGAGGATTTTGGTTCATCTTTCAAAATTTTTTTACCCATTATTAGAACGCGGCTGGATCTTTGCATTCGCTTGGTAACAGCACCATTCTTCGCGAAGGTTTAAGGTCTGTGATCGCTTCTAGTTATTTCCGTCACAAGAGGTTCGAGGCGCTTTCTTTCTTTTTGTTTGTCGCTCGTTTGTCCCTATACTCCATAACTTATGACTGGATTTTTGAAAGCAGCAACAGCAATGCATGTCGATACTATTCTTAGCCACGATCGGAATTAATTTTGGACTCTATCTGGCCGCAATTCCGTTACGTCACATAGTCTACCCCGCGCGCGAGGCAGCAGCATTCGCAGCGCCACCACAGATCATGCAGTCGATATGCGAACTACGCGTCGCGGCAGCGGCTATCTAATATAGACATTCGCAGAGGAGGGACCGACCGCGCTAACTAAATCACGTCCACTCAATTTTTACGATAGTCGCGCATCGGCATCATATCCGTCTGGTAGCTGTTGTCATGGCTGCGACGGTCGTTAAGGCGACCGACCGGATTGCGAGTGTGAGTCTGTGAGATTATGGGACGATGCGTGCACTGGGCTCGGGGAGGACACGGAAGTGAATGTCACAAGTGCTGTTTTATCGGTTAATTTTTGCGGCCAATAGATGACTAAAAGTGGAAAGTAAGCTAACTAGGTTTGCGCAGACAGCATTAAAACTTAGTGACGACGTTTGTGACGAAAATCAAGTAATATATA
>Ga0056128_1001019_pt1 | contig 29391 bp, 26 predicted proteins | sample WorMetLIZISLAND2_FD_71113 | JGI IMG/M metagenome (GOLD analysis project Ga0056128, IMG submission 71113) | Marine gutless worms symbiont microbial communities from Max Planck institute for Marine Microbiology, Germany - Olavius geniculatus... ... | reverse complement strand
ACCCTTCCTACCAAGTTTCGTATACGTAGGCCTTTTCGTTTTCCCTCTAGGTGGAGGCACGCTGGCTTTCGGGTACGGTCGGCCCACCCAAGCAACAGCTGGGAACCTTGAAATTGGTCCTCGGGGTGCTCGTGTCCCAGGGACCCTTCCTACCAACTTTGGTCTTCCTAGGCCTTTTCGTTTTCCCTCTAGGTGGAGGCACGCTTGCTTTCGGGTACGGTCGGCCCACCCAAGCAACAGCTGGGAACCTTGAAATTGGTCCTCGGGGTGCTCGTGTCCCAGGGATCCTTCCTACCAACTTTGGTCTTCCTAGGCCTTTTCGTTTTCCCTCTAGGCGGAGGCACGGGACAGACGGACAGACGGACAGACAGACAGACGGACAGCATCGATACATGATGGGTCCTCCTTCTACGAAGGACGGCCCCATAATAATTCACATTTTAGTGTATTTTGTGCCTAATTAACTCATTACAGCGTTGAGACAACAACTCAGCCTTATGCAACAATTTGGAGCATCTATGTTTCACATGGTAGTGCATTGACATAAATTAGGTAAGGTGGAAAATGAGTGCAGCTTACATAATTTCGTCGTCTTAGCCATCAACATGCCAAAAATTATTTTAAAAATTATTAAAATATTATTTTAAAAATTGACAAAGTTATGACAAAAACAATTTTGACTGTTTTTTAAAGACACGGTGTATATCGGCCTAATGCCAACATATTGTGCGGCCGTCCACTTTTGAATTTTTGATCTAAAATTGGTGCGCCGGCTACTCATGTCCCGTGGAATGTTTACAACATTTTTTTGTTTTTCCATGCAGGCCCGACGAAATCCACAACAAGGCTCGGGATACATTTTCCACGGATCCTATATGAGGTTGTGTCTTAATTAGGAGCAAGCTAGCATACTGAAAGCATTCATTCAATCAATAAATAGTCAGATTTGTTCTAATATCGACTGACGTAAGCTTAATTCAGATGATCAGCTCTGATGTCAAATGTAATTGCAAATATATTTTTGAGCGATTGCGGGGCCCCCAAACGTAGCCACTGGGCACGGGAAAACTTTCCTTGCTCTCCTTATTTCTCGACGAGGCTGGGTATTTCCACGCCTTTTATTTTCCAGTTAGGAGCTCGTTCGGTAGAAAGAGGCGGACAGTCGAACAGACGGACGGACGTACGAGCAAAACCCGTAGTGCGGCTATAGCTATTAGGACGACCCACAGTAAATTAAAATATACATGCCACGAATTGGCGTGTATAACCAACATGGAATCCTATTTCGGGCCTACAGTTGACCAAAAAAAGTTTAATTTAACTGAAAAAAGAAGTAAAGAGTAAAGGATGAGTGACAACATTTGTCAGCATTGCAAGTTTAATGAACTTAATTATTCGGATATTATTTCTTGCCCGCGTAAACTATAACATTATGAATCATTATAGACCTAGGCCTATACGTTAATCATCGGCCATGGTTGGTGTGTATAAAGAGAGTGGTCCATCTGTATAAACGTGTATTTCATCGTTTTCAGGAAACAAAACCTTGCCTGTGGTTATAACCTAATTACTGAACACGTCATAAAAGTGAAAACTGCCTGCAGTTATACGGCGTGTCATAATAATTATTAGAACATTAACTTGTGGTAATTGGGTGATGACAATCTTTTGTCTTTGTGAATGGCACAGCATACAGTGTATGACGCAACGTTCCGGTTTCCTTTAGTCACAATGCATGCAACCATGTGTCATGTACACTATTATAAAGTGCGTGTGTACTTTAGGCATATAGTCCCTATGTTTTTATGTTTTTTCATCCTTGATGTGAATTTTGCTAAAAGTAAAAATAAAATAAAAACATTAAAATGTGTTTTATTAAAATATAAAGAATACGTTTCTGTGAAAGTTAAGTAATAATAGCCTAATATTAATAATACTCAACGTATTGACAAAATTTAGTTTTAGTATGCAGTTTTTTGGCTATTACCAAGGCATTGTATGGCGCGGGTAAAACAAGTCACGAGACAAGTGCTGCAAAAAACAAATCGCTAGTCACCTAGCCTATCCATACATAATGTTGACTGTTTTCGTGATCAAATCAATTACTGCGATCGGATAGGTCTATAGTGACCTACAAATTACTGGCGCCAAAGTCGTCAATCAGCTCGTGGTGCAAAGTTTATAAGATAGGCCCTAGACGGTTTTGAGAAGCGAATTAGATCGCGTCTCAATGCCAGACACGACGTGTGCTTTTTCAATATAGGTTATATTGTTCATCAGTGGCACGAATCGTGGGTCATTCGAGACACGAATTCAATCGCACGCACGAGTTACAGTATTACCTGGTAGGCCTATTGCTTCGTGATCAGTTCCATAGGCCTATAATACATGTATAGCCAATAGACTGGCCATCCGCCACAATAAATCATAGCTAAAACGCTTGAAAACTTAAACAGTTAAACCCAGTTGGCCTACTGTTTCTGTAACTAATAACTAGGCCTATAACAACAAACACAGAAGGAAGAAAAACAGAGAATGAGTAAAAATCACAACGCAGTCACAGTATGAAACAGAAATAGCGCAAGTACTAACTTACGCTGCATATTTCGTTGTCTTTAAATAAACTCAGTCGAAACAGTGACTTAATATGTTATGTAAATTCGACGATAATACATTTTGTTGTAGGCCAATGTTTTATTAATTTTTTCCTTATTTCCACGACTGTGACTCGGTAAAGACGAATGTTCACTTCTCGCTATGACCTAAGTTATACAGTGAGTCATAAGTTTGTGTAGGCTTATAGGCATAAATTACAGCAGTATATAGTGCAAAAAGAATGTAAGGAATTGACGGAGGATTCGAGTTGATATAACCTATATGTAATTGTAAATTTTCGTCAGTCACATGACGCCTGTCGGGCTTGCAGTGACAACAAAAATGTAAGAAATCTTTCAGCAGTTGCCGGCCAAAAGGATATCGGCTTATTGTATAGTGCGTAGGGACATAGACAGCTGACGGTGTTTGAAAGTGGGGGAACACCGTGACACAGCAGATGATGGCACTGTTGTAGGCCCCTATTAACCCATTACTGCATGACTTATTTTGTGATGAATTGACAAAGCAGGTGTCCTTTTTGGGACGTTATGCAGTAGTAAGATAAACTGCCGGATATTTGTCAACTCATGCCCAACACTGCCTGTACATGATAAAAGAAGGTCTCGAATCTAGATGAAAAATGAATTGGAGGGGCAAACAGCATTGCCTGCCCACTTGAAAACGTGAAGGAGCACGACGGAAGGTGTCCCTTTTGCCACCCCATGGTTTCGCGATCTGAGTGTATAGATGATGCATGGACACACGTGACGTGAATAGTCATTGACAGTTTGATATATGAGCGCTATAAGCACATACCACGGCATGAAATATGTATAGGACATTAATTGCAGAATGATACGCGAATTCGTCAGCGTAAACACAATGTCAGGTTTAACACATTAAGCGAACAGCACAAAGTTAAGACCCACGCTGTGCCTACTTCGATTTGTTAATGTGAATTTGACGCAGAACATGCCGTACACTAGTCTGTACAACAAATTCATAACTACAAATCGAAAATCCTACATCATTTTCCCCTTCAGCCAATGACATTTAGCAAAATATAGGCCTATCGGCTAGTGTTAAGAACGGTATTATTGATATCGACGATATGGCAAACTAGAAAGCAGTCGTAGCCCGCATGTACCTCCGCCAATGCAATGCTATTCGCCAGGTGGCGTCACCGTCTTCGGTTTTGCATCGGTTTCCTTATGTCCCCTTTAACGCAATGGTAACGAAAATTTCAAAGTGATCCAGAATCCAGGATTCCTGCCGGATCACGCCAAAAAATTGAATCACTTGTAGCTTATGTCATGCCAGACATACCCTCAAAATTTCAGAAAGATCCGTCTATAACGTTTCGAGTTATCCTGGTCACACACAGACAGACAGACAAACAAAAACCGGCAAAAACATTACCTCCTTGGCGGAGGTAAAAATAAGAACCGGAACTGTGATTGTAGGCTGTAGAGCCTATTCGCCGCGGAAACGTGCGTTCAGAAACAAGCGCTGGTCTTTTGCTTTTTAGCGCTACATGCTCACATCTATGCGTAGCTGTGGCGCTAATGGTATAAGTTGACGTCTGTCGCCTGTCTGTCTGTTTGTAACAGATGCATTGTGGCTAAGCGGTAGGTTTCACGGGACAACATTTTACACGAATAATACTAGCTTTGTGTCAAAGCTCTTTGGGTGATAAATTTGGGTGATGATGTGCAAGGAAAACATTTTCAAATTTTGGTTGAATGGAGGGAGTAAGAAAAATGTGCATTTAAGAAGTAAAAAATGTGTATTGAACCGAAAACTGGCTGTATCTCAGAAACGGTGAAAAATAGGGCCAATGTTGCTAATAATCACTAGGCCTAATAAGTGTCAAAAAAGTTTACATACATCTACAGAGTAAGTTCTCACCTTTCCTCAAAAAAGGTGCACAGCTTGTAAGGCCGCATAATCGAAATTGGAGCCTACAATGCTTATGCAGTTAACTGAGCAGCATGATTGCAGCCACCAACCAGCATTAATGTACACTGAAAATTAATCCACGGTAAAATCGTTTAAATTATTTGAAAATAATGTTTAATAGGCCTATGTCTTTCACTGTTCTTGACGCCCAGTATAACTCATATTTAACATTTTACTTGAATACTTTTTTTAAAAAATTATTATTATAGACTTTCTGCCCATCCGCAGATATTTGTGGTTTTCAGATATTTCAGTTTTGCAAGGTAGTATGAAGCGACATAATACGTGTGGTGTGCATAGTTCTGCATACATTTCAGTGACCAGGGTCTGCTACCACGTCACCAGTCGGCTTATACAGGAAATACCATTCGACTGAGACAACCATGCTACCAATGATATCCACTAAGGCCTAGAACATATAACTCAATGCATGCTACGAGTCATGTCGGATGCGTTAGCTGCCGCTGATCAACGACGCGTGACGCTGATCGGTCTGCTGGATTTGACGTCGGCCTTCGACTGCGTCGACCATTCCTTGCTGCTGCAACGACTGGAACGCACGTTCGGCTTGTCTGGGATGGTTCTGCGCTGCCTGACGTCATATATTACTGGCAGAAGTCGGCAGGTGGCTTACTGTAGTCAGATGTCACCCACACAGTCAGTGCAGTTCGGAGTTCCGCAAGGGTATGTTTTAGACCCTCTGCTCTTCGTTCTGTACACGGCCGATCTCAGTCGAGTGGTGGCAGATCACGTCCTCGTCACGCATCAGTGAGTGAGTGAGTACGAGTACTTATATCCGGCGCATTTAAGCAAATATGTCACAATGCGCCGCAGCCTAAACGAACAGATAAGCCTTAAATAGCCGCCTATAAATCTTCGTTAAACATTGCCCAATTTTTACTAGTAGTCACGGCAGCTGGACCGCGGCTATGGAACAGCCTGCCGATTGAAATCCGACGGATAGACATTACTTTTAAACACTAGGTCCTATAAGCGACTAGGCCTACTTAAGGCGTATCTGTTCATTTAGGCATGCGGCGCATTGTAACTTTTTTTACTTATATCTAAGTGCGCCGGATATTTGTACTCCTACTTACTCACTCACTGACTTCTGAGTATCAAATTTTTACATAGACTACTAGTAAAAATTGGGCAATGTTTTTTTTGGGTGGGACTCTATTTACACTTTTTAGAGACGCGTTCACGCATGCACCCTCGGTCTTTTGCTATGTGATTGTGTATTTTTCCGTAAACATATGGCTTAAAAACCTGTTTACAAAAAGCCCCATAGAGTGTATAGTACAGTCAACGTAAATTATGGGGTGGTCTGACGTGACGCCCTGGCTGACCCTTGCACACACTGGCTTGTTTAGGACCACACTGTTAATTTACTTCGTCTGATACCAGTATATTGACCGACAGACATCAGTGGCGAAAGCAGCATTGAACGCAGGAGTGACTAGTAATAGTTTTGTTCCTGCTATAACACTCCTCAAACAGGGCTGACAAAACTAAATTTTTTAAAACAAAATTTATAGGTTTTAAATTTTTTAAACGATTTTGAAAGTTCATTAGTGTTTTCTGATTTATTCTTTAATGAACATCGTACACAAAATTACGCCCCTGGAAAACATCTTGTACTCTCTTAGGCTCCATATGAGTGAATGACATAATGACGTAACTGACGTCATAACTCAAACATCACGATTAAAATATCAAATAAATTATGATACGTCATACATTTCACAACGAACAAAAAACAAAAAAAAATATTATTTAAAGAACCTGAAAAAATTTAGGTTTTTTCCTGACCAGTTCCCAGCCCTGTCCGCCAATTAAGACTAGTCCGATGGCTTTCCGTTTGATATAGGATAATGATGAAAACAGTCAGTAAGCGGGCCCATTATTAAGTTGTTAAACAACACTGTCCACGTAGAAGCGCTCAGAGATTTCAAAATTTGCCGAGAATTACGCTGGCAGCCTTCGAGTAGGATTAACGAACTCCTAACAAGGTCCAAAGTAATTTGGCAAAAAGCGAAAGCACTAATCAATTCTACCACCTGGTAAATCATAAATCGTCTTTTATTTAAAAGTTGCAAGCAGCTGCATGTTTTGGCTGGCGGCTCGATCCCAAATCTCCCCTTCTTCTGAAAGGTCATGGACCCCATCTGTGTGTAACCCCAATGTGTAACCTAGTTGGACCTATAAGTGTAGGCTACCTGCCAAATGACATCCAAATCCGTCGACCGGTTTAAACAGAATGGACTAATGTGACACGGATGACAGACAGACAGACAGACAACGTTGGCGCAATCTGTAGAAATACCGGTAGGCGAAATTGTTTGCTCTGCGAGAGCGATTTCTCCAAATACTACAACACAAGTGCAACACGAATCTAGATCGAAAAGTTCTTGGTCCCGGATCGTCATGCAGGTCTCGACCAAAATGTAATCAGTAGCCGAATACACCGATTCAAACGTTTCACCGAACTCCGTTCATTACTTTTAAAATAAATCTGGTGCATTAAGAAACAAACAGACAAACGTCCAGACCAACAAACATAGTATAGCTTCCTTGTTTACCGGCCGCAAAAAGTAATAAAATTTGCTAGGACTATCTGTTGTCACGGGTGTGAGTCAGAAAGGAAATCTTTTATGTCGTCGTCGTCATCGTCATCGTTAGGCCTATGACTGGTAATAGTCTCTGCTCTATAGCCTAGTGAGCTAACTACGACTAACACTGCGGTAAGAAGCTACTTATCACGATCATTGTTGCCGCCAGAGGCGTCATCACAATCCGGAAATTGAAGCACACGGACGCTGATTGTCACTTGACTATTTGCTTGCAACATTCTGCTAAGAACTTTAATGACTGATTGTCTAGCACCTCGTAGATTTACTTCGCCGACATCTCTGTTTCCATTCAACGGGCCAGTAACTGACATTATCACCGAGGAGTCAAAGTTGAATTTGCGGAATTAACGTCGATCTCAGAATAGAGATTCTTAAAATTCCAAGCTTGACCACTGTGAATTGTGAAACAAACTAATAAGCTGGATGGAAAATGTAAATACAACTCCAACTGGTCGTTTCTCTCCTCTCAGCATATACTCTTCGCTTTTCGGCGTCTTTGCCTGCCACTCTTGATGGTCGCACTGCACCTTGACAATTAGGCCTAATTACTTCCGCCAAGGAGGTTATGTTTTTGCCAGAGTTTGTTTGTCTGTCTGTGTGTTAGCAAGATAACTCAAAAAGTTATGGAATGATCTTTCTGAAATTTTAAGGGAATGTCGGAAATGGCAAAAACCACAAGTGATTCAATTTTGGGGGTAATCCGGAAGGAATCCTGGATTCTTGATCACTTTGAAATTTTCGTTTGGCGGAGGTCTGCGCTCTCCGAGTGCTTTTCTAGTTGTTCTGGCTACGCCAATGCTGCTGACCGTTGGCGTAAAAATCCAGACGCGCGAATACGCCCTTTCTATACAGTTTCCATTGTTGACGTGCGTGCATACGTCGCACAAGGTTATGCTTGAAGTATTAAGAATGAAGTAGGCAGTAGACTTATATCGTGATCTAAGACCAAGCGTGTGACGGATGACAGAGCAGTGCCCCATACGAATACCCCATACTGAATAGTGCCTACCTTTCCGCACTCCGTAGGCTTCAATATGTCTAGCTACAATTATGACTAATGTTGGAGTTGCCTGCAGTATGTGTGGCAAAGATTGATTGCAAAAATCGCATGTCATCTTTGCAAAGCTTGTTCAGAGCAGGCTAATAATTCAGAATCGGCCAGGTTCGTCTGTAACTTTCCCGTAGTATCGTGGCTTTTAAATCACAACCATAATGGACGCGGTACTTCTGCATTAAGTTTCTGATGACTCTTCAGCTGCAAAATTTGAATGCTTGTTTAACACGATGTTGTCACATCAGCATCATATTAAACAAGCTCAAATTTTGCAACTAAAAATCGTCAGAAACTTGTTATACAAGACAGCTTCAACGCTGACGTTCTGATAAGAAAAGCAGTACAGGGTTCCTGCTCAAATGACAGAATCAAAATTCAGGTGTTTTTCAGGACTTTTTCAGCACTATAAAAAAAAGAAAACCCATCGAGGCACTTGGCTAAATTTATGGATTCAGTATCTTGGTTTTTCAGGATAACGCTGGCAAAAATCACGACTTTTCATGACTTTTTCAGCACCCATGTCCAATTTCAGGACTTTTCAGGACCAGTGGGAACCCTGGCAGTAACAAGAAATAGTAAATTGTAACAACAGAAACCAGAGTCTGATGTAAGAAACTGATATACTTTGCTTAACAAACAGACATTACAATCAACACTAACTCGCACAAACTGCAGTGTTCAACATCAAGGGCTCACTTGTCTTAGCTCATAAACACTCACATTGCATCAATTATAATTTCAATTTCTGTCAAACATAGTCTACAGTAAATTTTGAAAAAAAGACAGTATATAATTAACCAATCTATTCAGCCTTGCATAAATGCATTACGTTGTAAAATCTTGACTGCATTTTTATTAGAGTTTTTCTCTGGTTTTGTTCTGGCAATATAACATTATTTTTACTCACAGTTAACAATGTTTATTCATAATCGCGACACAAAAAAGAAGTAAAATTGTGAAAAATGGTCTGGAACTATGACCACCTAACACTCTTATGTATGTACTCATATAGCCTAGAGCATAACCAAAGCTGAGAACAAAATTCTGCAATAACGGTGCAATGTTAGATAAAATACACAGCTACACACACTGATTGCAAATTTAATGTAGTATATGCCAGCTACAAAAATTATGAGAATCATGAACATCAACTAACATACATATCACAAAGTTATAATAGAAAAAAGTCAGCCTTTGCTGTATTAGCACCGAGATACACTGTATCAACTACATGGTACAAAATACAAACACTGTATACTGCAGCAGAGTTAGCACCGATACATTTACGAACAACTGTACTGCATAACTGACAATAGCAAACACAAGAAATTTGAGCTAATGCTCACGAGATGCGCGAAAGCCTATAGTAGTTCCGGTTCAGTAGTTTAGCTGAAAATTGGGGTGTTCATGCTAAGTTAATATACAAATGCCAAATTCTTTATCTGGATTGCATAATGATAGTTCTGTGGCGCCACCTTGTGAACGATATGGACTTGTGTCGCAGCCCGAAATCGGCAATAAAATCCATAAAACTCCTTATTTTAGCGTTCAAGGTCATTCAAGGTCATTGAATTCGGCGCCAATCGAGAGCCAGTGTACGACATCCTATTAGTGATTAATAGTAACCTAGGCCCTATCTCGCACTGTTACTGAGATACAGCGACTTACTGGCCAAAGTTCGCAAATTTTCCCCACCCCCTCTTATTTAGCACCCTCGTTTGGGGTGACCCCCTTCAAATTTATGGAAAAGCTTTACGGTTCCTGAAACTAGTCTTCCAGGCAGCCAAAGATGAAGATTTGGTGATCGTAGCTTGCACCGTTTTTGACCGATCCAGCCATGTGACAGACAGACAGAATTGCGATGGCTAAGACGTGCTGAAAGCAGTAGCTGCTTTCACACGTAATAAAATCATGATATCTATCATCAACATTATCATCATAATATATTAATCAACCAATATCTGACTTCACATGTCTTTCTCCATTCGGCCATGTCACGGCAAATGACATATCAATATTAATATAAAAATGACACAAATGATATAAATGCTAGTATACAAAAGTCACAATAGAAGAATACATATACAAAAAATGGCTGCTACTTCTAGACTAGTAATCTACTCAACTACCAGAGCATGCGATATAAAATATGAGGCAACTTAGGTGAGTGAATGTTAACCCTAAAACCCTAAAAAAATTCCTCTGCTTCCAGTTGCAGTCTGGAAAAAACAAGGAATGGGGAAAATAGTTATTTTGTAACTTTTATTTTACGCCACTCATAAAAATGTGACACACTGCACAGCAATCGCGAAAACTAAAACAGAAATACTGCAGCATAACAGACTAGACTCAAATGCTTTTTCTCAGTAAAACTTTGAAAGCAAACAAAAAAATGCATTTATTTTTGAAAGTCCAATAAAAATTTCTAGTGTGGAGGCAGTTTTTTAGGGACAGACAGAAACCAGAAACACAAAATTTTTTATGCCTTGTACCCCTTACTCTTTTGGCACATCAAATGGTTCAGAAACAGGGATGGTTCCCGCATTGACAATAACACACTGCTGCGTTGGTCCATCGAAGCTGTCTGTTGGAACACTCTCAACAGCTCGGACAACCTCCATGCCTTCAAGCACTTTGCCGAACACCACGTGTCTGCCGTCAAGCCACGACGCAGCTTCGGTTGTTATGAAGAACTGTGATCCATTTGTGTCAACACCTGAAACAGTCCACAGTCAAAGTGTTAACATATCGGGGTATCAGATTCATGATCATAAGGTCGTGAGTTTAAGTCACAAAGTTCTGCTACCCAAGTAACAGCTAAATATGTGCAAGTTTTCAGACCTACTAGCCTGTGTAGGTGCAAGTGGTCTAGCAGTTAGTGTCCGACTTCTAACTTTCAGGTTGCTGTTTAAATTACACCAATCACCATCTTCAGCAAGTTGCTAGCCTAGACCACATTTTCAGGTCAACTCAGCCTCCTACCTTTAGTGGGATGGGAAATGAGTATTAGCGTATGAGCTACGGCTTAAAGGCCTAGTCCAATTTTTAGCTTACACTAACAACAGATAGCTGCACAATATGCTGCACCAGTCAGCTGCATCTTCCAAGATTGCAAATTGCTTCTCGTCACAAGTCTTGACTCATATAAGCAGCATTATAGCAAGTACTGGAGTCAACCCATGACTCTTTACCCAAGCTCAGAAATACTGGACACTAAAGCCAAACATCATAGAAATTATTCAGTGAAATTTAATTACATTGCAGTAACTGCAGACACTATCACTGAAGCATTTAAACACTAACAAACATACCATACTAAATAGGCCTACCACAATAAGGAAGAAATGTGACATTCAATTAGTTGGTAGCTACATGAATTACTCGACAGTCAGATACCACCAAAAGGCTAGTACACTTAATCAGTCCTTTTGTTAACCTATGCACCAGTCTAATATGTTCGTTCTATTTAGCTATTTCAATCACCACATCCTATCTAAGAAAATTACAACAGCATTCTTTAATCATTACTCTGAATAAATTTAATACAAATGAAGTGGAAATCACAAATTCTACAGAAAGCAAATACTGACCTTTGTTTGCCATGCTGAGCCAGCCAGGTCCATAGTGATTCAGTGTGAAATTCTCATCGGGAAACGTCTCTCCGTAGATGCTGCGACTTCCTGTACCATCATGGTTGACAATATCACCGCCTGCCAAGTAGTAAACGCAACAATTAACAAGCCACTTAATACAAAAGTAAACAAAAGTCTGACTCATAAGTGCTCCAAATGAAATAGATTGGAACCATGTCACATCAATCTGCTCTGTATACCTATAATACTGATAGCAGACTGCAGAAATTTACCATACAAGTCTACAAGACAAGGCTGGATGCTCTAGAATGAGCAGCCATGGAAACCAGATGATTTGGAGAAGGCATGACCAAAAATTAAATTTCAAGTTATGTAGATGACTATTGCAGTAGATCCTTTTATATGAGAAACAGTGTATGCCGAGATCACTGCCAAGTTGAAGTAAATAGGAGTTAATCAATCGAATAAAAATCACCTTGAATCATGAAATCTTTAATAATGCGATGGAAAGTTGAATCCTTGTAGCCGAAGCCATCTCGTCCCTCGGCCAGTGCCACAAAATTCTCAACAGTCTTCGGTGTCGTCTCTCCAAACAGTCCAAGCACCATGCGACCAGCTCCCTCACCATCAATTTCCACATCGAAGAACACCTTGTGTGTCACTGTGGTCTCTCCAGCCTGTAACAATATTATTTATGAATCACTTCATTTTGAAATCCAACATAAACGTTCAAAAAAGCCACTCTGCCACTGATAAAATAGCCAGACTAATGGTTGCTGTATGGAAAATTGTTGAGTCAAACTGATATTGGATAACGTCGTGCTGTGACAAAGAATACTGAACAACCCTCTATGCATACGAACTTCATCATATGTGTTCATTTTTCATCTCGCCACCTGGATGTGGATAATAATTATCAAACTCCTGCTAAATATTACGTTACAGCATTAGTAAAAAATGTAGGTAAAGTGATTAGTCTTGATGGTTATACAACAAACAGCCAAATCGGTAAGGAATATTATCAACTGTGCTGCTAACCGAATAGAAATAAAGAAACAGAAAACTAGTAAAAACAAGGTGTTATCTACCATGAAAATTCACGGAAAATAAGTAGTCGATTTTCGCTATCTGCCATGAATTTTCATGGAAGCAAGCATGAAATGGTTATCTGTCGTGAAAATTTATGGAAAATAAATAGGCCTATCATTAGACCTATCTGCTGTGACTTTGCATTGAAACAAAGTACAGTAAAATAATTGCCAGTGCTATTTAGTACAGTTTTATCAGATTATGCAAGCAATAATAGCAAGTTAGCAACTTCTGTAGCCTGTAGGCTTAAGGGGATGTCAGATGAACGACAAAGTCAGCCAACTTTTGTGGATGTGGTTTAGTTGCCCGACAAAATCAGCTGACAAATTCGGTGAACCACACAGACAAGATATACCATAGATAATGGACTTAGCAAAACTCTGAAGCACCAAAAATGCCACGCCCACTCTGCATATGCACGATAAATATTTAATATATTTTGACTTACAAGCATCCTTAATTTGCTTTGCACAACAATAAGTCCTAAGGTTAAAGCTACATGATCCAAAAGTTCATAATATGCAATTTAGAAGAATAACGTAGCAAAAACAATCTGTTATGCTAGCAGACGATAATGACGTTCGTGACGTCATTACCGTCTGCCGAGATCATATAAGCTGCGTTTTTGATGGCCTATTTAATACTAAAACTTTAGGCATACCTGCTGACGGCACAGCAGAAGAAAAATTGGAAAGAGTTTTGTTTTGTTGTATTGAGGCAATATACTAGAAATTTGTTTTTTTTTGTGCTCCAGCTTGGGCACGAAATTAGTGTATTTATAATATACTTGTCTATGAACTAACACTAACGCGTTAGGCATCAAAAATGCAACTATAGGTGGTGGATCATACCACTTGAAATATGTACCATTAATATTTAATGAAACGGGCTTCAACTGGTTTCAACTCCTTGCATTAGGCCAATGGTAAGTAAACAGTCTACTTATTTATTTGGTCTGTGGTGAACCATGACACAGGGCCGATATTTTCGTCTGCTACTTCGTACGATATCAGCTAGCACAACAGCCGAATGCAGATTGCAAAAAAATACTTGCATCACTTTTTTCTGCATCTAATGAACGAAAATAAATAACAAACACAATAAATAACTAAAATATATATTCACCATCCGTTGTAAACAATCACCATGGCAACATAAACAAAATTTGTTGTCCGATATACAAAAAATCGGCCAACAAAATCGTCGAAGATAGAATATGCTCTATCTTGGCCGACAAAATCAAGCAATTTTGTCTGCCGAAGAAATCAAGCAATTTCTGCATGCCACACAACAGATTTTTGTCAAGCAATTTTGTCGGCAGATAAAATCGGCCGATTTTGTCGTTCGTCTGACATCCCCTTTAGCCTATGTAGCCTAATTGATCACATCCCTGGTAAGCAGCTATGGCTTTTCAGCTGATGTATTTCTAAAATGTATAAACAATACACAATGAGTCAAAACATGGCAATAAACTCTTGTCTAGGCCTATATTTTCGCCCGGACATTGACAGTGAAAGAATTTTGCAAATCTGCAGTCAGACTTGTGACCGTGGGAGATAATTTGCAACAAAACAGCATTAAAATTTCCATCTTGCCTTAGCCTATCTACCAGACACTTTGTGTAAGGCTGGCAGCAACTGTCGTGAAAGAATCAAGTCAAGCTTCCTCAACATGCAAATTTTTCACCGTAAAAATTGTTATTATTAGGCCCTAATTGTGTGATTATTCGCTTATTTCTCAGGTTTAATATATACGTTTCCGTACATCAATTTTCACGGCATATATCCAAAAGTAAAAAGAAAAGATGCTGCCGTGAAAACTCATGGAAAATAAGTAGTCGATTATGGCTATCCGCCGTGAATTTTCAAGGCAGATATAATCTTCGCTAGTAAAATACTTACTTCCACACGACATGCAAATATGGCTAAACCAAACACCAAAAATCCAACTAAATACATTCCTAACGTATATTATTAACCGATAACTCAGAAAGTCTATATAATGTACAAATTAATAAAAAAAATAAACAACAAACACGTCAACAGGTGCTCGTTATATATTCTATGGTATGCTGTGCCGGTAAATAAATAAGTAACTCTGTGACGCTGTCTGTTATTGAGATTATCGAGGAAACATCATTTTTGACGCGCTACAGCTAAGCAGTAGGGCCGAGAGCGTCTGTGAGACGATGTCTGTCTCTCTCTGCGACAAATGTATTGTGGCTAAATGGTGTCGTATGGAGATATTTTTACACTAATAAATAGCCCTGTGTCTTAAACAGGCATGCATCAGCGATCTGGTGCAAAGGGAACATTTGAAATTCGGAGTTAAATGGAAAAAAGATAGAAAAAATGTGCGTTTTTAACAGAAAACTGACCATATCTCAGAAACGGTGAAAGATAGGACCAAGGTTACTATTAATCACTAATAGGAAATGGCATATTGGGTTTCAATTTCAATTTCATGAAAATTATCGACCTTGGATAACCTTGGTCAGGAACTGTATAGGCTGCAGCAGATCTTCTCTAGCGACAGTGGGTCTTTCTCGTTTAAAATAAAAATTATAAAATTTTGAATATATAACCGTTGATTTTAATGCCAGATGACCACACTTATTTTGACTTACTGTTTTCCTGCATCCTTGAGTAGGCCAAGACTTTTCTCTCTGTTACTTACACTATCACTCGAGTCTCTTTTTGATGCGATTACGACCAGGGCCAAAACTGCGAGGCCAAGGGTTGACAGATTATGAGTAAAAAAATTAAAATTTTATCCAGTTGTGTTTATTTTTACACAGTGAAACATTTCCAAAAATATTGACTAAAATCTGGAACAAATAAGAAATATCACAAGTTACCACCAACTGAGAACAATAATCTTGTGACATGCAACGTTTATGCTACGTACTTTCTGTTTTCAGCTATCTAATTTGCTGCCCCCAAACCATGGAAAAAAGGAGGTTAAGATTAAGCTAAAAACTGAAAACTAGTGAAACAAAACTTGTTTAATGGCAAAACACAAAGAACACGAGACATTATGAAGTATTTACTGACATAAAAATCATGCACTTTGTTGCCGAGTACAATATTTTAGTCACAAACGTAGCATTTTGATTTCTAAACATACAAATTCATACAAGTTACAACAGTATCATTTGCAACAACTTTGTTAAACATAACATTTTGTTGTAATGAAAATAAAATATAACTAATGAAAAAAAATCTCAAAATTCCAGTAACATTTCTTTTTCTCTTTATGTACAGTAAAATACAAAATGCATATTTCACTTACAAATAAATTTTAATTCAACACAAAGCAACAGATACAATAAGCATTTCTGTACAGATAAGATACTGTATTGCAATAATTACAACAGCATGCAACATAAATGCACTACGTAGACAAACAACCAAAAAAAATGATAATCAATTAGTAAACAATTGCAAAGTAATAAGACTAAACAAAAATAATGAAACTATAAACGAACACTGCTTTCTTCAATAAAATATCTATAGCCCAAATATGTTCAAAGTTGCATATAGTCAAATTTTCCATTAGGTCATTTAAACTTGCATAGACAATGGGCATCCAATTGGTTTCATATAATATTAGTCTAATCCAAAATTCATGATTCAGAAAAACAATAATGGAATTACCCGGTAGCATAAGGTGTGCAAACAAAATACCGGTAGGCCAGGTATGGAATTTCAGTTATGCAAAATGTGCTAAGCCAAAAATAACGGGCCAACCACATTGAAAAAAATACTTGATGCACCATGGAGATTCAGATCAACATCAGCCATTTTCAATTTTCATTTTCAACTATCCTCTAGAAAATATCCCTCTATCTACAACATCCTGCTGAGGTGAGTGAGTGAGTGAGTAGGGTTTAACGTTCCACCCAACATAGTATAAATCATTTCGGGGATGGCCTTTCCAAACAATGCACATACACATAATAGTGGAACAAAAAAGTTTAACCTTTACAAAAAAACAACTGATATGGAACACAAAACACAAAAAAAACAACTTGAACCTAAAATTGTAAGAACTATCCATTATGAGCGTGCATATGTAACAGTAACGGCAGTTCTAATCTTCCCTCTTATCCTCCAGACAGTCATTAATGTCGGAATGCAGTCTATTAGAGAATAAGGAGGATTTAAAGGAAATTTATTTGCATCACCCTGCAGAGAGACAAAGCAGATAACAAACAAACAGATGAAAGCTGATAATCTCCTCATGAAAGAGAATAAAATAACAGATAAAATAAATAACAAATACAACAAGTAACAAGCGAGATCATGAATAACAATACTAAGGAATGCAACAACGGAAAAACTGCCATCAAAACATTTAACATCACTCAAACAACAACAACAAACTAAGATTCACTACATCAGAACTATCACAAAGTAATAATGTTTTCAATCCCATTCATCTTAATGAAATAATTAATATTTAGCAACAAATATAAACATTTTCTCCTGATGAAAATCATACAATATATTTTTACCATTCATTTCATGGCTATTTTCTGCATCTGCAATTAAACTAACAGACTCACATTGAGTAGAAAACTCACCAATATACAAACTATACTGACTGCAAGAATTTTCGACTGTCCACAAGTGCAGAACCACAGAAACCAAGGTCTACGTCCCCGTCAGTTGAAAGAATACTTCAACCCTCAATTTTCACATTAGCCACAATTGTGCCCTGCTGACTCCAGAAATGATTTGACATTGAATCTAGCACTACAAGTATAGAATCGAGTTGAATATTACATCGAGAAGTTCCATGCTACTGGAACAATGCGATATGCTAACTGCAATTTCATACGTCAGGTCAGACCATGCTGACTTTCATAATGCACAATGGCCAGCGTTTTATCTCATATCTGCACATCATAAGTCTATGCAATGCTGACAGTGATGATACATATTCATTTGTACAAACTGTTCTGGCTCAGCTATAAATAAAAAAGTGCATCACTTCAGTAGCAGAACATTTGCTGTAGATGCAAAGTCACCATCTGCACTAATTAAGCTGCAATAAACAATACGAGTAGAAACATCTGTGAATACACACTCGATTATAAATTCACACAATGAACATTCACACAATGAACCTCAGACGAAAATAAGAGCAAAACAACATGTACTGTGCCCCAGTTTCTAACAATATTGAATTCGGTGCCAGTGTTGTTTTAGCTAGTTGGGAAATAAATAGCAGACATCTATGGTCAGTTAAATGCTCTGCTAATAACACTCAGTAATAAATAGTGACATTTACATGTTTTCTTTCACTTTAATTTTATGCTGTCACATTTTTGGACTATTGGATATAGACTGTTTTCAGATAGATGTCATAACTATATAATGAGTTTATCGAGTTTATCATGGAGTAGAACATAGCTTACATTAGGCCTGCATTACTCCACAAAAAACAATGTATGCAAGTGATTTCTTTAGGGACAGGCCGAAACACACTACATGAGATAGAGATGGGTTCCCAAAATCATTCGTGAAATATCAGGACCGGACTTACTTATATGCTAGATACCAACAACGGTATCACAGCACTCAAGCATGATTATCGATTCTGCAGTCATTTTCGTCCGAGACTTTCGTAACAAACAGCATGCCAAATGTCTGTACAATATAAAAAGTACACCATTGTGGAACATAGCTGAAATGACAGTGGACAGATACAGCTACAAGTAACACGATTACTTCACAATGACAATAACGATGACACTGATATAATGGTGCAGTCAACAAAATACAGGGTGAGTGATAAAAACACGGCAAGCCAAAAATGGCAATGGCAAACTGAAGACTATAAAACTCATACAGTGTTCAATAAGACATTGACCAGACACACTGTAACCATTGCTTGGATTTCCAGACACCTACATAGTGGCGTAGACAAGGGGGCTCAGCAGGCCCAGCCCCCAATCCTTCAGACAAGATAAGCACGTTAAAACTGCACTAAATCTGATCAGTTGATTCTGCGAAAAATAATTAATGCTGTTGCCACCAGATCTTGTATTTTAACGATATACTGCACCAAATTTTATTTCAGCTGTGGCTCTGCTCCAAACACAGCTGGGGGGGGGAGCTCACAGCACTCCCACTCTCTAGCTGAATTTTAGGAATCCTAAAAAAAAAAGAAAAGCGGAAGGCAAGAGAAAGGTGAAAAAGGGAGGAAATGGAAGAGAAAGAAATCGAGGCCCCCAATTCATATTTCTGGCTATGCCACTGCACGTACAAGCCATTAAATACTAATGGAAATACAGAAATTAATGACTAATCAATCACACTTTGTACAGGTCTTAAGACATAGCACGAAACACAACAGATATCAAATGGCAAGGATCACTATACAAAAGCTGAGCTAGGTTCGTCACTAAAATCACTAGCGTCGACTCACACAGGATTATCACAGCTAAGCCATCTATGTGACCTCATACAAAATGGGTCATCTACGTAACTTCAAACAAACTGGGTCAGGTCGGACTGGATGACACACATAATACACAGTCACATGACATACAGAATGATCATACTAATATACCATTCTGGGTACTATCATTAGAACAGCTCTCAAATGATGTGTAAAATACATAGTAACAGTCTCTGTGAGTAATGAAAAAATGAACATATTGCAAACATCATATCTACTTTTGATTTCCATTTAGCACATCGATTGCTTAAAATTTACTCAAAGTAAAACCATATAAAAAACAAGCTTCATATATGATCAAAGGCCAAATGAGTTTGTTTCTGTTGGAGAAATAAAAGGTAACTCAACGAGATCTGAGAGACTAAAGTCCTCACTCCCAGAGTGTAGGTACACGACAAAATATCAAGGTAGAACTCAGACACATTTACTTATAAACCAAATTTGGTTTCAGTGCTATAACTTAAACACTGTTCTGAAATAAACTTACTGTTTACTGTTTAGCATGACACTGAGTTACTGTAGTCATACTCACTCACTGCATTGGACTGCTGTACAACTTGGGATGCCTTCAGCGTCCATCCACTAAAGAATCATACAGCATAGATCTTCTAATTGGCCAGTATTTGGTGGAGATATAAACAAGATGTCTCCTTTTTGAAATAAAGTGTATACATATGTTAGAATAAATAAATAAACAAATATGCAGATAAATACAAAATAAGAAAATAAATAATAAATAAGAGTTGTTATAATGCAACTAATATATAAAAAACTAACTGGCAGAACATGTACACCAAATTTCTGATGCTAACTTATCTCATGGACATAATCAACAGTGTCACAATCACTGCAATTGTCTACAAACTTGTACCGTACTTTGAGGTATAGCAGTCAACTGAAAGCAGGATTGAGACACCCGAGTAAATACCCCAGAAAACCACATGGGTTTTTTATGGGGTGGGGGGGTAAACCCACCTAAAAACCTGCCAGAAAACCCACCCCAAACTTAATCCAATTTTGGTTTCTCATGTCACTGGTAATGAAATATTTTATCATGGCTAGGTTTTCTGAAACACTTAAACTTATAGATTTGCAAATATTAATATATTTTAATTATGTGCAGCAAACAGAAATTCATACAAATCAACCAACTGAAAACCCACAGAAATCCCCAAAACCATGAAATCGAGCCTTTTAACAAAAAAACTTTCTAAAAACGAAAAACCCAATAAAATCTACCAGACTGGGCTTTTTTAAAAACATGGGTTTCTTGCAACTCTAGCTATAGGATGTCACAGCCAGAGGGAGGGTTGGAGATATGTAGTCAGGCCAAGCCTAGTCGAGACACTTTAGCTGCTAGGAAGCTGTGTAAGATGAAGACAAGTGGCTTCGGATTAATATCCAGATCGAGCTCCTAAATAACAGCACCAACATACAATTTATTTACAACACAATATACTATCAATTTATATAGCGCAGAGGCAAGTTTCTAATGCGCTGTAATGTCGACAATAGTAAACAGAATGAAAAAGTGATTTAAACAGCATTTGTAAGTGTCAATGGAGAGAACTGGATATCTCAGATAGTCTGGACGGCAATGTATTCCAAACACTAAGACTGAAGAGTAAAAAAAAACAAGCCCCACAGGTTAAACGCTTCACCATTGAAACAGCCAATTGATTGGTACTCAACGACCAGACAGATATGTGGATTGTCTGTAAACCACCGAAACACACAGCTCACTCGGTAACGCTGGTGCTATGTGGTTTAGGCACTGACGAACTTCAATAGCAAAACCCATCATGTAGAGCGAATATTTAACTCACAGCATGACCACTCTCCAAACACTATGAAAGTCCCTGACATTTCGTGGTACTCCTGTCTATTTTAACTGGTAATATACTCATACCATGCCTGTAGTACTGGTGTTAAAGTCAATGATCAAACCGTTAAGTTTATATTCACTGACAATGAGTCTAAAACATAAGTAAGCAACATTCAGCAATAAACAGCATAAAAAAATTGGCATACAGAACTGAGTGAGTGATAATAAAAAGCCTGTGAATGCAATTTTTGAAAAATTTCTAGGCACATTTAACCTTAAACATTCCCTATAATTTTGTATAAATTGAGTGAGATATACAAGAAAACAAGAGCGGGTGTTTTCCAGTTGAACGACGTGGGTACATTACCTGTTCGCCATCATCACCAAAGTCCAGCCAGAGCAGACGTCGTCCATCGTCCGATGACATTTGTAGTTTCTCAAACGGATAATGCCAGAGTATTGTCTGTGCCACCGCACCATGTGATGTGTCGCCACCATTCTCTATGACACCGTCGGCGTCGGACGTCAGCGTGAAGCCATTCTCATAGTGCAGAGTAAAGCGACAATTCTGACGACCGTGCCATGTTGCTTCTGATACACACCAGACACACAGATAGATAGACACACTCTGATGTATAGAACCTAACCGAGAGTTACGCCAGCCTTCTGATCCCATGTCACATCGACAAACAACATAATAACTACACAATAATAAACACATGTGAGCGTGTAGGGTTTAACGTCATACTCAACACAATATATGTCATTTCGGGGATGGCCTTTTGAGGCAATGAACACAAACACATAATAACGAAACAGAAAGGTTATAGATACAGAGCCACTAACAAAGTTGCTAATCTGCATGATAATTCATCTCATTCATTCCAAAACTATGTTAATACTTAACCTACAAGTGCAAGCTGCATTTGTCGACTTTCACTAAAAATGACAATGACATGAGACAATAACTTCAATATAGTTGGATAATTAGAAGCATACTGAGGATCAAAATCAGAAACTGTAACCGATAAATATGTCGTGAAGTTAGCTGAATGAGTTTTGTGATTTTTTTTCAATCGACTGCCTGTCTGCTGGAACATAAATATATACGTTACGTATACATGTGCAAACAGATGGTTCTACTAACGTGTGCTTAGCTCTTTCACAGCAAGCACAGCACCATTAACCCCTTGTACCAGCGGTACGGTCCACGATGTCAGTTCTCGATGTGACTCAACACGGAAGGTGTGTTCAACAACGCCTTGTCTTGTGCCAGATCTCGTCTTGAACACGGCTGTCTCCAACGAGCTGCCAGTCATCTGTCTTGCTGTACTGACCAGTCTATTATACACGACACATCAATCACGTTATATCTACTAGCGGGTCCACTCCATTACCTAGACCCCCTCAGGCTGGCCATGGGAGAAGCTGGAGGGCAAGGTGGAGTCGCACGTACCTAAAGCCCAGACTCAAATGCAACACAGAAGGTGCCAGAGGGGTATGAAAGACAAACATGAAAGTCAAACTTTTTGCGCATTATAGTAAGATAGAAAAACGGTTTGGTCGCTTGGTGGCATGATGGTTAGAACACTGGACCTAAGATAATAAGATTGTGAGAGTTCGAGTCCTGGTTAGACAGCTATGGGCAACTGTCTCTGAACCATCTTCTTGGTGCATAACTAGCACCAGGTCAACTCAGCCTTCCATCCATCCACTGCAGGTAAATCAAGTACCAGCCTGCTTGGCAGAGCATGTACAGTGTGTACACCTGTGCTAGGTAGCATACCTGTATGATTTCATATGGCAAATAATGCTCTCTAGGTCTGCAATGGGTTTCTCATAAAAACTATACATGCCTTCAAGCCTCTAACATTAATAACACAGCATGCTGATACTGCAATGGTACAAAGACTCTTAACTCAACAAGTGCTCTCAAGCATAGCCAAACAATACTTTCTGCATGATGTAAATGTAACAAACACAACAGCACAATAAAATGATTTTATGCATTTGAAATCTTATCAAAACAGTCGATACAACACTGGATGGCTAGCAAACCTTGTAGCAAGAATGGAATGGCTGTGAGATGGCAATGCCCACTCATCCTTGCAAGTCGGGGCCGCATCGTACAATAGAAAGTCTTTGTCTGTTATTGCAACAAATGTCGGCTTCCAAGACATTGATGGATCCACTTCTTCAGACGACTCATACTTCACACAACAACAAGAAACAAAACAGTCAAAAGAATAATATGAATGCAATTAAACACAAAACTTATAAAAACAACATGCGAATCAGACAGCAAATATGTAGACCAACGTGCTCTAAGCACGTGCTGTGGTATAAAACTGCGACTTACAATACAATACAGTAAATGCTTTGCATTGGTAAATTGACATAAAAGTCAGATTTTTATGCAAGTATAAAATATACAATAAATATTAAGTCAATTACTGTCGTTACATGGAAGACAGATGCTTTAAAACACACATAGAAAAGTTCTGGGCACAAATCAACAGACTTCTAAACTTCCAGAAAGGTGATTTTTCTGGGCACAAATCAACAGACTTCTAAACTTCCAGAAAGGTGAGGTATCACAAGTGAAAATTAAATTTTGGTGGTAAACTGGACATAAAAATACAGGAAATTCTTTTAAATTATTCCTTATTTATTGCAATTCCTTATTTATTGCAATTCCTTATTTATTGCAATTCCTGTTGTCAGCAAAACCAGACTGTCATTGGCAGACAATTGGCAGAGATCCATACTTTCTCATGGCTTTCTACTTTGCTATGTTATAAGAAACCACACAAATCGTTCCATAAAATAAGAAAAAACGACGTAAATGATCATAACAACTAATCCACAGCAAAAATCTCTACTGTACCTCTAGAACAAACGATCCAACAAGGAGCAATATGTTTGATGGTGACAAATGTTAAAAAATAACCATGCTATTTAAAAAACTGTGCAAACAACAGATAAACTAACACAAGATAAACTAACCCAATACCTTTTCTGCTAGCCATCCGATATGTCTTACTTCCCGGCTAGTACTGGACGACATCACATCATCAGACAGCAACCGATTTGCATCAGCAATGACAGATCGGGTGGCATGTTCAGCAACAGCAGCTAAAGCAGTGTACCATCTTGCAGCCATGCGGTCATCAGCCGCTCGAAGACAAATAACCGACCGAGCATCAGGCGCATGCAGCTCTATGGTACAGTTGTGGACGTCGGGGGTCGCCACGTTGCGACACACAAAGCACAAATGAAGTGGAATGATTCTACACTCTCCAACGGCGGTGGAACCGATGGACCCGCTTTCGACTGAAGCATCTAGTGATGGGCCGGTCCAGCCAATTTCAGCAAGAAATGATGACTTGCGAAAATACGGCGTAACCTCTCTCAGGTACTTCACTAGAAACATAAACATCATAGAACACTGAACTAACATGCACACGGTCTGAAATAAATGTATCAAATACACTAAACAAAAGGTCAGAAACAAAAGCTGCACAGCACTGCAGACAGGTAAAGTAAGCAAAAACATAATAACATGGAACAGTATTACCATAAAAAACATAGTTTTAACATTAAATCCTGTGCAGTTTCCCACATAGAGGGTTAGATGCAGGCAAATGCCTAGTGAAACATTGCTCTTAAACCACAAAAATAATTTTTTGTCAAATCTTTTGATAAGTTTTGTGGCTTTTCCAGAGTCAAATTTAAGTGTCACAAATACAGCAAATAGATAATCAAATGCCAGATACTAGATGAAAGCCAACTACCAAACACCTGCTTATAATCAATACTAAACAAATATTAACACCATCAACAAACTATATCAGTAATAGTAATGGCTGCAGTAATGATGCTAATGTACTGCTGACACTAAGATGTAATATAGACAAAAATAGTTTTGGCCATCACTGCAATAAGAAGCAACTTCTAGATTACCCTCCAGTTCCACAACTTGTCCCGCTCTCTTCAGTGCACGAACGGCGTCATCGTGTGTAGCCTCGCGGAGGTCTTCACCGTTCACCGAGAGAATCGCGTCACCGACAAACAACTTTTCCGTGCGATCGGCGGCCATGCCGGGAAATATCTTGCTGATGAGAATGGGCATCTTGTTCTCACGGCCGCCCTTGATGCTGATGCCCAGCCCGTTCCCGTCCTCCTTCATCAGCCGGACTCGGCGCTTCCGCCCGGCGATGTGCTCAGGAGGGTGGGCGTGGCGTGCCGAGGGGTCATGGTCCGAGGCGCCGGAACGGCCGCCACGTCCAACGGACCCGCTGCCCGACGGGTCGGATGACGTCTGTGCGTCATCGAGCGACAACGAGACGCAGTCGTCACCGATTGACGCGTGCACGGCGCACCACTGATGACGAATGTACAACTGCAGACGACCGGAGAGACGGGAAGCCGCCATGATGGTCACCGCTCCTCCTCCTTGCCTAACCAAATCACAACGTACATTAACTATCGTATCATCAGCACCGTTTGAAACTCGTCAGCAGAAACTCCGCTTCGCTGTTATTGATATGCCAAAGCTGCAGAACAGCGAAATAAATCTCAAAAGAGTCAACACTCAACAACGATCAATGAATATGTATTCTTTATTATTTATATATTATTAGTGTTGGGCAAAATCTGGTCAAAATCAAAATTTAGCAAAATCAAAATCCGACTATCATGTCACTGCTATACTAGTATACCATATTATGCATATAGTAAACTAATGAATATCGCTGTTCTAAGTTTAAGTTTATTGGATTTTTTTCAATTTTAAACAAAAAAATTAATGATAACAACCGAAACAGTAAAATCGATGTTTTCCAGTGTCTACCACTTCATGAGTGACCGTCTCACGCCTCTTCTGACCTCTGCAGAGAACTGCATGCCAATACAAGCACAAGTTTTATATCACAGTTTATTTGACTTAATACCATGGCGCTAGCGTGCGTAACAAGTAAAGCTCTGCTAACGCAAACAGGAACGCGCAACAGCGGTGCACCGTCGTACGCTAGTGAGTAATGATGCGTAGACTTCATCCATTGGTGATTAGCTTGCACCGTTTTTGACTGATCCACCCGTGTGACAGACGGCAGTCAGACGGACGGACAGAATTGCAATGGCTAAGACGCGCTACAGCAGTACTCGCCGCAGTAGCTGCTGTTGCGCGTAAAAACAGTAATTTTAGCACACGCAACTGTTACTGTTACTTATTTTCGATTTCAACTGCAAGTCTTTGTTCAGACTTAAGTTTCCAAGTTTCATTTTTTTGCGATCAACTTCCGCTTTGTTAACGTGAACTTATTATTTTTTGCTTGTTTTAGTGATTGTTGTGGTACTAGATTAGTTTTTCGTTGTATCTATTATTACGCCGCTACGGAAAATTAAAATATTACTTTTACGGTCTTCGTACTTTGTCTGTTTGCTTGTTAACTCAGATTAGACCCACCCTGTTTTTATCAGCAGCACATCTTGCACGCTTTTATCTGTTCTGTCTGGAGTTCAACAGTTGTTCCCGGCACTTCATGCACCTCTGCCATACACGACATTACTCGCAAGAGGATATGTGCATTATTGGAAAAGAAGAAAAGAAGTTATTTAGACTGTAGCAGTAGCGGACTAGCAGTTTTGAATCGTAAATGTTATTGTCAGTGTAGATCTGCATTGACAAGTGACTGATTTCTAGGCTATTGTCAGTGCGGGCCACACTGACAACTGACTGATAAGTCAATAGCAAATCCAACACTGATATTTCTATACTGTCTCTCAAACAATGTATGTTACTTGCAGTCTGTGCAGAAGAAGTACCCCCTAGGTTTTCAAGAAATGGCAACACATGAATAATTCAACCATGACAGGCATCTTTGTATTTTATGTTGTTACACTGGAGACTGAGTTAGAAATTCTATCTTGTGCAATTAGTTGCATTTGCAGTAATTGTTCTTTTATCTTCCTTATTGCAACAGTTCACTGTTCTTTACAATGTTGGCTGTTGTTGCAGCACGTGCAAACGCTTGTGTATGGTGGGCAGGCTGCATTTGATGCCATCGTTCAAACACTGGAGGCACACTATGCCTGCACTGATAATGCGGCCCGCACTGACAATAGCCTAGAAATCAGTCACTTACATAACACCGAGCATTTCGAGTTGCGATGCTCAGTTTATATAGGTGTTTGTAGCATTGTGTGCACAGCCGATTTTAATGTGCACAAAAAAGGACATATTGTGGTAAAACCAAAAAACACTAATGCCGTAATGCCAGAACTCAAAAATTATGATTAAAATGTGAAATGTAACACAACACAAATGAAAAAGATGGGGAAAACGTAGCATTGTTGTACCCGACTCAGATCAGGATCATATGATTGAAAAGCTTCAATGTTAGGTTAGGAAAAGCGATGATCAGATTCAGTTCTTCTTTGTTAATAATCAATGGCTAAGTGTGGTATTGTATGTACACACTTGCAGCTGCTATGGAAGTCAAGACAGAAGATAGTGATCCTGATGATGTCATGGAGTGGCCGTTTACTCATTATGCTCAACTGCAACAATGTATGTGATTTTCATTTACTAGCACATCTATTGTAGTTTTTTCTGAAGTACCTGATATATTATATATATATTATGTATTCATATGCTTTTTCATTTCTGTTTTTTTTTGTCTGTGGCTATCTTGCCATGATAATGTATTTTATTTACGACTTTGTCCAAGTAACTATAAATAATCATTTACAAACACTTCTGTAGGCTGTTTCCATATTTACACCGACACACAAAATCAGATATCGGTAGCTTTAACCCAATGAGACATAATCATACAATTAAAGTCAGCACCTTTAACTGCTAAGCAATTTTCCTACCGGTGGTCAAATTTAACACTATGTTTGTGACTCTGTAATAAAAAGTACAGCCTGAGGACTTGCAGTGAGATTATATGAGCACTAAATTACGCATTGTGTATCCATTTATTATAGGGGAAAGTTCTGTGGAGACGAGGACTGAAGCTGGTAATGATGATATCACTGTGTGTTCACATGATAACAAACCAAGCACAGGTCTCTTAGTTTTGATTCATACTTGAAAAGGAACCAAGTCATTAAGCAGTATGCGGCAAACATGCTATGGTATTTGTGGTCATTGCAAGTCTTATGAGGTTGATGATGGCACTGCACCATTGGATAGGCTGAGCTGCTATATAGGCTGTCTATAACAACCGTTCTGTTTGCTTTTTGATGCACTACAGCTATGTTGTAGGCATCTATGGCACGATATGTCATTTGTCTGTCATCTCTCTGTTTGTCATTATCTGTAAGGGATGTACTGTGGCTAAGTGGTAGGTTGTATGGGACAATTTTTGCATGAATAATTAGCCCTGTATCTTAAACCTAGACATGCCAAACTTCAGCAATCTAATGCAAGGGGAACATTTTCATATTTGGGGTTGAATGGATGGTGTAGGAAACATGTGCATTTTTCAATGGAAAACTGGCCATATCTCAGAAACAGTGAGAGATACGGCCAAGGATACTATTAGTCACTAATAGAATGTGGCGTATGCCTAGGTTGCTATTGATCACTAATAGGAAGTGGCATACGCTCTTTCAGATGAAATGAAAATCATTGTCCTTAGATAACTTTGAAGGTCAGTACTGCAACAGGAACTGTATAGGCTGTAGTGTGTTATCCCTAGTGACGACTGAGCTTTCTTATCGTGTTAGCTTGTTGTTGTTTTTGCATTTTTATTTGTTCTGTTACTCATTGTCATCATATGTTCAGAAAGTCTTGTTTACGTGCACAGCAAAATTTCTGTGTAGGTGAAAGTTCATTTGAGGTGAAGATTGAAGCTGATAGTAATGATAGCACTGAGCGTCTTCATCAATGTCAGCTCAGTATTGGTGTGATGTTTTTGTATCATCCTATTTTGTCATATTATATCTAAAATTTGTAATAGCACCATTAGATTATAAAAGACAGTGTTAAATGTCAGTAGCTCACTAGCCTGCCTAATAATGGCAGATTCGTTTGGTGTCATCATCATTATTATTTTTTTTTATACCCCCGGTAGTAAAGATCCCGGGGGTTAAAAACAAAAAAGGTAAAGTTAAAAACTAATCCATGGATGGCCAGAGGTCTGAACACGTGGGAAAGCTGTCGTG
>Ga0056128_1001016_pt1 | contig 29432 bp, 25 predicted proteins | sample WorMetLIZISLAND2_FD_71113 | JGI IMG/M metagenome (GOLD analysis project Ga0056128, IMG submission 71113) | Marine gutless worms symbiont microbial communities from Max Planck institute for Marine Microbiology, Germany - Olavius geniculatus... ... | reverse complement strand
ACGCGTTTGTGGCCTTGGCAGGTTATTATCGCCGTCACATACGAAGCTTTGCAGAGATTGCTCGTCTTCTGCATAAGCTGACAAGGAAAAATGCTTCGTTTGTTTGGGGGCCCCAGCAGGAAAAGGCTTTTGAGACTCTTAAAGAGCGCTTGACCACCGCTCCAGTGTTGGCAATGCCGGTGGAGGGTGGAGGTTTCGTCATGGATACCGACGCTAATGCCTCCTCAATGGGATGTGTTCTCCAACAGTGGCAGGACGGAGTGCTCAGAGTAATAAGCTATGCGAGCAAAGTTTTTTCCCCAGCGGAGGTTTGATACTGCACGACGAGACGAGAGTTAGCTGCCATCATGTACGGCTTAAAACAGTACAGGCACTTTTTCTTAGGGTATCCGTTTGTCTTGCGGACAGATCATGCCGCATTGACGTTTCTGATGAAGACTCCAGTCCCAGTTAGTCAATCTGCACGATACCTTGATCGACTGGCCGAATACAAACTTGAAGTCGTGCACCGACCGGAAGAACAGCATCGAAACGCTGACGCCCTGAGTAGGCAACCTTGTGCACGAGACCCTGACGGGCCGCAGTGCCGCCAGTATGGTCCAGAGAATTCTGGGAATCTGCTGGAAAATCTGTCTTTGAAAGAAAACGCCTTGTCGGAAGCTGAGGCAAAAGCCGGAGCTGACCTTAGGCTGAGCGGTTCGCCGCCGGTCAGCAGCCGCAGTCGGTCATTTGTCAGTAACCGCCATCGGTCACTAGATCGGTCAACGGTCATCATCGGCCACCCAAGCGGTACGCCGCCGGCTGTGAGCTGAGCGGTTCGCCGCCGGTCCGCAGTCGAAGTTGGTCACCTGCCGGTCTCCGCCATCGATCACCGAATAGATCGACGACCGGTTGTCATCGGGCATCTGAGCGGTACACGGTCAGTAGTGAGTCGGGCGGAGATTCGCTTTGTGGTAGCCCTATGTTGGAGAAATCTAGCGCAACCTTGAGCGATGATGTTATGCTAGAAGTAAATGGTGAAATGAGACGAACGCAAAAACAATCTGCTCGAATTTCCGGTTCAGGAGGTGGGTTTGGAATCGGAATCGACAGTTTAACATTGTCGAAAGAAGTGCTCCTCGAGCATCAACAGAAGGATGACGTCATCAGAATCATTTATGAGTGGATAAGATACCCAGAGTCTCCATCAGAGGCGTCTGAGCTCTGTGCGACAGACCCGGAGATACAGGCGTTGTACGCACAACGGCAATCGTTAGAACTTGTGAGCGGCATTCTCTGCCGTAACTATGTGCGACCTGATGCTAGTATTCAATACCAGCAGGTCGTGGTGCCGAGGGCGCTGCGAACTAAATTTATTCAGGCTACGCATGCGGGGGCAATCAACGGTCATTTTGGCGTCGGAAGGTCGAGGGAGAAGCTTAAACAAGTCACGTATTGGCAAAGCTGGGCTGAAGATGTGCGGCTGTACGTATTGTGCTGCCCTGAGTGCAATCAGTATAGGCACGGGCCTCGTCAGAAATAAGGGCAGCTGCAAAAAGCTGCGGCATGTGCACCCATGCAGAAAGTACACTGTGACTTAGTGGGGCTTTTCGTAGCCTCAAGGTATGGGTACAAATACATACTCACGGTCATCTGTGCATTCACAAGATATTTGATTACCGTTCCCATTAGAAACAAAACTTCGCTGACAGTGGCCAAGGCGCTGGTTGATCACGTCTATCTAGTGCACGGGTCGCCGGAAATTCTCGTCCATGATCTGGGTGGAGAGTTCTGGTCGGCAGTGATGACCGACCTAGCCAAGCTGTTAGAGATTCAAGTCTCCAAAACTTCCAGTCATCGACCACAATCGAACGGAGTTTGTGAGCGGGTTTATGCCACGATGCACTCTGTCTTTGCGAAGGTGGTGCCGAATAATCAGAGAAATTGGTGCGAGCTGGCACCATATGTCACGTACGCCTATAATACCGCGACTTATTCGGCAAGCTCATTCACGCCGTATTATTTGCTACATTTACATCGAGCCCCGATTGAGTTGATAATCGAAAAGTCGACGCAAGCTGCGGTAAACTCTACGGAAGAATACGTTGAAGAAGTCGCGAAACGGATGCGACTGGCATATTCAGCCGTGACACATGGCCTTAAGGCTAGCTTTGAGCGCTGCAAACGCAGGTACGATGCACGAGTAAAGACCACCCGTTTCAAGGAAGGGGATATGGTGTTTTACTACGTACCCAAAAACCGCAAGGGATTATGTCGAAAGTGGTCGCTCGACAACCGTCGGCCATATAGAATTCAACGTAAGCTCAATGATGTCAATTATATTATTCAGCGGTCACCACAGGCCAAACCGCTGATAATGCATATAGACCGCATCACAAAATATCATGGAGAGGTACCAGCGAATTGGAAGTAGTTTATGAGCAGTGAAGCTGTTGTCGATTTGGCACAGACTAGCACCATGGAGAATAGTGAGCCGATTACTGTGAAGACGAGGCAGCAAGTCGGCCAGACTTCTCCCGCGGCGGAGCGAGCCGAACCTTTTCAATCGCCGTTGCAAGCGAATGGGGGAAGGCCGGCTGAAGTTCCCGATTAACCATCCGGGTCACTGCCGCAGCAATTTGTTTCGTGCGACGGTCGAGCAGTCGAAACTGTGAGTGCCGCCGAACCAACGAGAGAAAAGTCCAGCGTGTCGCATGACCGCTATGGGCGAGGTCGGCGGACCAGACGGGCACCGCCGTACTTACGAGATTATGTGAATGAGATTGTTTGTTGTGTTGCAGGAAGAAGAATGGCTGAGGCAAGCAGGACAACTTCAGCTAACAAGGTCAAACTGGTCATATGTTGTGAGATTTGCGGAGAGTACAAAGAAAAACGGGCGATGCGACGTCACGTCCGCCTTCGACATACTCACGACTACAAGCGAAATAAGCCTCTGCGTTATATCTCGAACCCTGCAGAACTTGAGATGCTGCTTAATCGAGAGCGGCGAGCTCAGAAACATAAGAAGAAGGAAACCGAGACGAAACCCGAGGACCGGCGCGGCCAGGGTAATTAATACGCAGAACGGTCGGCGTCGCAGGAGTCTACGTCAACAGAGCGGTTCGCCGCCGGAGGTCACCGCGGTTCGAAAGAGTTCGCGAGCGGTCCGCCGCCGGTTAGAGCCCGACCGCGGGGTTCATCTCTGCCCGAACCGTCCGCAGCCGGAAATTGTCGGCGACAGAGGAGCTGGTCAAGCGGTACGCCGCTGGCTAACCCCCAGCAACAGGGTTCTACGCCCTTTGAGCGGTTCGCCGCCTGAGGTCGTTCCGGGCAGGAAGACACCTCGAGCGGTCCGCCGCCGGCTGAGACCCTGCCGCCTCGATCCTCTTCGACGAGACAGCGTGGGGATGGTCGGCGTCGTCGCCCGCGGAAGCGGAAGTCGCATGGGGCGTTGCCAGCTGGGCTTCCGCTCCAGAGCCGGTCACCGGCCGGTTATGGCCGGTCACCTATCGGTCACCAAAGCAGTTCGCCGCCGATGCGCAGCCGGTCACCAGCTAGTCGCGACCGGTCACCTGTCAGTCACCGGAGCGGTTCGCCGAAGGTGCTCAGTCGGTCATCTGAGCGGTACGCCGCCGATGGACCGTGCGTCGTGAGTCAGATCATTGACGAGTCTGTCGGATTCCTTCCGGCGGGCCATGAGAGCGATCTCTTGGCCGAATTGGGGGATGTGTTTGACCCTTTTTTCGACCGGATAGAGGATGTGTCCTTCGGCCAGGAAGAGGAGAGCCGGATCTCGGCGTTGGCGGGGCCACTGGTCCGACGGGAGCGACCGTCGTCCGCGGCATTGGGGCGACCGCCCACCCCGTCTATCGTCACAATCCAGGAAATGGAAGGGGCACGAGCGGCACCGGTCGCTGAAGAGGAAAAGCCGCCCCGGAAAGACACTGCTACCATGACCATCGACCAACCGATCGTCGCTCTTCCGACCGGGTGGTCGCTCCGCCGCCTGGCTAAAGTGGCGGGACGGAACGTCGGGCTGACGATCGGGGAGATGGAAGAGAGAAAGTTCGGGCCGATTGCTGATCTGCCCGACGAACAGCAACACAGTCTGGAGGTGCTACTCCCATTCGCCGCCGCGGTGCATCAGGCGGCGATGCGTCGGATCAGAGACGGCGTGAGGGAGGCCGTCGACTGTCTGCGTTAGGCGGGGGTGGACCACAATGTTTCCGACGAAGAATTTGAAACTATTAGAGAAGGAGTGATTGGTGGGCTGTGGGGGACTGGCAGCTGCCAGAGGGACTGCTGGAGAGACGCTCCACCCTGTAGCGTAAAAGATGTTAGATGGGAATTGACTGGACTGACTTTTTGTTCTTTTCTTTTATTTTTCTTGTATGAATATATGCGTGAACGTTATTGAGGAAGGATGGCCCGGTAGGACGGTGAGTCCCGTGTCCGGGGGTACACGGGGCGGGTCCGGGGAATTGTTACGGTATTGAACCGCCTGCGTTTTTTTTAATTTTAATTATCATTCAATGGAATTATTTTCCTACGCGCACGCGCGCGGGGGTGGTAATTCGGTCTCCGTGGTATATAAGACGGGTTTTGGCGCCAAAGGCTCTCTCTTTCTCTTGCTCTCTTTTAGTGCGCAGTGTGGATCTCTCTCTCTCTCCCTCTCTCTTTCTTTGGATTTTCTAGATTCGTTGTTAAACTGCACGACTTGTCTTCTGTTTCTTTTTGAGGAAAAGAAAGTTTGGAAAACTATATTGCTTGACCGTACGGACGCTGTAACTATATCGCTCTTTTATACAAGAAAAAAGTGCGCTTGCGCTAAAAAATGTGTGTTATTTGTCGTCGGTCACCGCCGGTCACCAGGTGATAGACCTCGTAATGGTAGCAAATTTTCCTGTTTCTCCTTACCGATTTTCTTGCCACAGTTCAGGCGGTTAGTTGGAATCCTTACCGGATAGGTTAGTCCTGACCGTCCCTCATCATCTGAATTTCGTGACACCACTTTTCCGCAGTTGTGATACTGACGGGTTTCTGGCCTCAGACTTCGAATATTGGAAGATCTGGGATCGATACCAAAGACGATGTCAGTGGCATGAGCTTCCACATAGTTCTCAGCCTTCTCCCCGATTTCCTGAATGGATTTAGGTTTATTTTCTTTCAGGTGCATAGCCATTTCTTTAGGGCATACACTGAGATACTGCTCCTGAATCATTAGCGTCTTCAATCCATCGAAAGACTTCTTGGCGTTCGCTAATTCGATCCATCGCTGAAGATAGTTACCAATCCTGGTTAGGAACTGTGTTGGAGTTTCTCCAGATTCTGGCTTGGCTGTACGGAAGCGCCTCTTGAAACCATCGGCAAATAACTGGTATCGTTTGTGAAGAGCGGCCTTCAACTGATCATAGTTGCTAGCTTGATCAGCGGGTAGCATGAAATGTACATCCAGAGCACGACCCTTTAGCAATGCGGAAAGATACAGAGCCCAATCTGCTCGATTCTATCGCTGACACGTAGCAAACATTTCAAAGCGACCCAGGCAGCTATCCATGAAGTCTCGATCTTCATCGAAGTACGGCATTTTTGAAGCTTTACCACTGCCTCGACCTAATGATTGTGGACTCACGTTATCGGTAATAACTCCACTCATATCAGCAATCTGCGCAGAGTCTTCCTGAATTTGCATGAGATCAGCAGCTTCCACTTTAGCTTCCCTGTAAGACACAACGAATTGGACTTGAGATGGAGGGAATAGGTATCCTTTCTCACGTGCTTGCGTTTGTCTTTCGTATTTCTCTTATTCACTCCTGTGTCTCTCTCGCTGTTCCTCTTGACGTTGTTCTGAAGCATGTTTGGTCCTTTTTAATTTCTGTTCAAATGCCAGTTTGGTTTTCTCCAATTCGTATTTTCTTTGTTTGTCCTTCGTCTTCTCCTCAGCCGGAAGCAACTTGGTCTTTCTCTCTGCTTCTTCCCGTATAAACACTTTTTCCTTCTCCTTTCTTTGCTCTTTTTTCTCCTTTTTAGTTGCTTCTCGCTCCTTTCCTTTTTCCTTTCTTTGTTTTTCTAGCGCTTTTTATTTTCTCTTTCTTTCAGCTTCCAACGCTCGTTCTTCCCGTTCTAACTTTTGTTGTTCTCGAACAAAGTTTACCAAGTCCGCTCCCTCGATACCCATCGACGCACCAACTTACTTCAACTGTTGGGTCGAAGTGGACAACATGTCAAACTGAACGCGATGGACCGATATTATATAGACGGGTATAACCAGCAATTACCACGAAGGTCACTAATTGATAGTAGGTGGTAAAGTTAACGCAATACGGTAAACAGTCGGCAAAAGGGCACAATACTGTAATAATACCGATTGTATCCGGTATGCGATGAGAGTGTAAGCACACTCTTAATAACCAGAGTTTATTTCGGAAAAAGACTGAATACGAGCAACGAATGTAACCAACACGCAGAGTATCGAGGGGTATTGACGCTTTAAATAACCGGGCTAACCTTATATGCGAACATGAAAACTTAAGAGTTAGGGTACAACAAAGTGTTATAACTATTGTAAACTGTTGAGCGACAAAGCAAAAGCAGGGAAAAAATTAAATTTAAAAAGAAAATTTTAAAAACAATTTTGAAAAAAATTAAATTTAAAAATTAAAATATAAAATTTAAATTTATAATTTATTTAATAAATTAAAGGCCTAAGAAACTTAAGACTTAATGTAATTTATTTAACAACACCCACTATAAATAATAAACCAACAGTAACAACCCGACTTCGATCACGCGAAGTACAACTGAAGTACTGAACCACGAAAAGAATTTTTATGATACTACAGAGGGCATCTAAATTAAACAACAGACCAAATTTATATTTACAATTTTACTAACAAACGGAGAAAAAAATAATTTTATAACTAAAGACTGTGTAGACAAGATTGCAATAGCTCGTTAATGACTGGAAATACGTGAATGACGACAGGCCAATACGGACGGTACGACAGAGCTATCGCCGGCTCTAGACGCCAAACGTGACAAGGCCCGAGGCGTTCTACGTTGAGCGAACGCGAAAGTTGAATTACCAAGTTATCAGGCACGAGGCGACAGGCACGTATAGGCAAAGCAACCTACAGGCGCAATTCAAAACAAACACACATACAGTACGACAGGTGCGTGTGCCTGGCAATGCGCACAGCAAAACAGTGGCGTACCTGCTATATCTCATGCAACACGCACGGCAGTTAAATAATAGGCAGGTATTAACAAAATAACCCCAATGAACCGAAATCTCGCCAGGTACTACAACGCAAACCCCAAACAAATGGAGTCTCGTCGGGGTCGCCAGAAAATGTCACAGCTTTCCACCTGAGACGCGCGAATTCTTTTACTGAAACGCCTGCCTACTAACAGCGGCCACGCAGTTTTAGATCGAACCTCAACAGAGCACACAGCTTACTGGCGAATTATTGCTCGTTTCAGATTCACTGGCAACGCAGCATCTATTCTAGTGCCGGATACCGATCCACGGCCAACTGGATACGAAGCCAGACACGTGGCTTACAACGGCTGTATCACACAGCAGATGCGTTTACAATCGCATCCAACTAACAACTGACTAGCAGACAGTCCAGTCTTTGTCAACTGGTCTTCTTTTCTCTCGCGTAAAAGTGACCTGAGATCAACAACGGTCTGTCGCGTGTCAAGTCATATGACGGCGGTCACACGCAAACACGAGTACACAGAAAAAACGCGTGTTTAAACAAGCACCCACAGGAATGCACAAAAAATATACAAATAGTCAAAACACACAAGTAGTCAAATCGCGTAACGAAAATTGACGCGCACAACCTGCGCGTACTAAATATACAATACAACGTAACTTAAGATGAAAACCAATCGTGACTAATACCCTGGTAGATTAGCGATGATATAACACAAACGGCAGTGGATAGTTTAAACCGGCTAGACGTGAGTTTTTAATATTTCAATTACGAACAGTCACTTTAATGTAAAAACACGTTTAATGTCTTGTTGTGTAACATTGAACTAGGTTACACTACTTTTTGTGTAAACAAACGTCAAAAACAGAGCGTGTCGCATGACGGTTCAACGCAGAAATAGTTTACTTGCGCCTACCCCTATATAGACTTACCGACCGTTCATTAATCAAAAAAACATACCGATCTAGCTTTAGGCCATTACATCCATATTTTATCCGAAATTTCCCACCCTGCATTCCAGTCATCAGTTTTTTGCCTGCAGTAGCCATACCGCTATCATTTGTTGGTAGGTACTCCTTTCCATAACTCATATTTGCCATAATTTTTATTTCAGGCAAAGGTTTCGCAAAACGTACAGCAAGATCAGTATCTTTTTTCAGCATGTTTATTATCTCGCGCTTACAGAAATAATAATTTTGAAGGATAGCTCGCAAATGATAATTCTCGGATACACTCCTACGAGTTCATAAAAATTAATGTATCTGGCAACAGTAGACGGGGTTACACCTAGTTCTTCTCGACAAATTTTCTTTCTGTCGCCAGGATATGCTCTTTCTCTAATATACAGGTATAGCAAACGTCGTTCCATATACGCCAACAGTTGTATTTTCAAACAGGCTTTAGCAGCAGCCTGAAGCCTAAAACACAAGCTAACGTGCACTGTATTACATTTTGTGATCACATTACACACTTCTACGCTGACCTGCCCCCGAAAGTTAGGTACAAGTTACAAGTTAGAGATGGACAATATTGAACTTCGATTATTCGTAATGGCCCATAATCTACAAACAGTAAAACAAGCTAGTCGTAAACGCTGTAATGTAGCCTAGTATAGATAAGTCTGTAAATTTACACAAACTTTAAAATACTTAAATAAAAAAAATAATAGTCCTTATTTCGCAGTTACTGTAACATAGGCTGAACTGACTAAATTGAACTTAGCGTGCCGAAAACTTTTTACGCTACCTGGTACCGGTGTTGAGTCGGACCGTTTGAATTTGGATTTGGATATTTAGTCGGCAGGGCTTCCAAACTGGGGCATCGCACCGACGGGCTGTGGTGTGTGAACAACTTGCCCAAGGTTGTTACTTGAGAGTGCAGTGGTTAGGGATCAAACCGACGACCTCGCAGTCATTGGGTCTGACACGCTAACCACTAGACTACCAAGCCACAACAAAGACTATTAAGCCACACCGTTGTTGATGTTTTTTTATGTTCTTGGACGTGATGTTAATTTGATTGTGATTTTATGGATTTCATAAAGTGTAATAACATTTTTAAACAAATGTTACATTACCTCAAATGTTGGTCTTTAATATACTGCAGAGGGCGACCGGTATAGTCAATTCCGACTTCAAATTCAATAATCCATTCATTAATCTTATCGAAGTTTTGCTCATAGTCGACTAACTTGCGTTGCATTTTGTCAACTGTTTCAGAAACGATATTTTTTGGATGCTCGAATACGAGATTTTGTCGCCGGAGTGTCATCACTATCAAGCATCTGCTCAACTGCTTCCGACGTTTCCTTCTGAGTCTTGGTATTTTTCTCTGTCTGTTGTTTCTGACTTTCTAACAGCGGTTTATATGCTGTTCTGTCTTTTTGCTATCTTATCCGCTAATAATCTGGAATATAATTCCTTTCTCAGATTACTGACGTTTTTCATTGTCGTCGTCATTTAATACGTATAATAATTTCTAAAACTTTGTTTTTTTTGCAATTCGTAAGAATAAAAGTTTCCAATAATCGGCTCTCCATTCAGATCTTTAATCTTGTAAGTTATAGGATTTGTTTTTCTAACTTCATAGATTTTAAATATATCCTTAGTGGACTAAGTTTGATATTTTTAGTAAAATAGTTAAGCTATTTTAACGATCTGCCTTTCTACTTCTATTCTAACTAAAGAAATAATATACTGTTCGCTACTGATAAGCAGATACACAACACTGACGGCAGCCTCAACCACCTTATATTTTTTTTTAGTTTCTTCTATGTTTCTGTTCTTTCTAACACTTGATTGTTTTATATGGGTACCTAAATAGATCAAATTGATAATGTATTGCTTTGAGATATTTTAAGAATTTGTCTGTATTCTTTTGTTCCATAAATAACTTTTTAAGCGCTTTGTTTGATTTAACAGCGGTTTTTCTAGATGCCTTCTAACTTCATAGATTGTGAATATATCCAAGGTGCAGATTTAGAGTAACGTCTAATGAGCTTGAAAATGACCGGAGCGTGTTTGTCAAGAAGTGCAAAGAAAGTGGAATTGTACGCTAACAGGAGATAGTCAAAAAGTGTAGGAGGATTAGTTATAAGATCTGAAGATTGGAGATCAGATACGAAAAAAAATCAACATCACTAAAGTGAAAGCGGCGGAATGAATGAAGTGTAGGAGGAGGTAGTCGAGTAGGTGCGAAAGACAGTTTAGTGAAGATAGCTAAGTGGTCCTGATGCAGTGCTTTAATGCCATTCTTGTTCGTGGCAGTTTTTGTACAAACGACACATCGGACCTCTGGTTATCCCAGTAGTTTTAAACGTTTAATTTAGTTTTTAACCCCAGGGATGTTTACTACCAAGGGTACAAAATAACAATAATAATAAAATTGAGCATACTAGTGACGACGTAAAAAAATTTCGTACGATCGGCCGAGGGAACTGGAAAAATTTCCGTTAAGAAATAACCAGATAAAAACATTAGCATAATAACTGTGTCAGTTTGTAGCTTCTTGAGTTGTCAGCAACATTAAATAAAACATGCTGTTACCGTAACATTTAGTCAAAAACTTTATCTATAATGCGCACTGTTGCGGTCTTAGCACACGCTGCACATACGATGCTACTAATGGCTGCTGCACAACGACGTTCTTCTAGTGCCCGCGACATCCAGGCAACTACAGACGTCGTGAATTAAAAACGTACGCGGGGCAGGAATTACCTATTTTTAGACAGACACTTCACATTTCGACAAATTTCCGACAATTTGCACATTCGTGACAAAAAAAATCACGGGTGCACATAATTATAATTTTGTCCCAAAAGCTGCCAAAACATTTTCTTGCGACAGAAAGAAAATTTTTCGGCAAATTTCTGTCAAAAACATTTATGATAAGCAATTGCTCCTGCATTTTTGCTACGACCCCACTCGCTGCTAAAAAAACTATTTAAAATGTTTTTCACATGTGCACCGACCGTTATCACGCGACGTAATCTTTCAAGTAAGCCTTAGATGCGCCATGTAAAGTTTTTTTTATAGGTGGTCCATTGTGACTATGCGTCTATCTTGCACGGTTACGGAGATAGGCTGTTAATTTTAGACTCAAAAATTCTGTTTTCAAATGACTATTTCAATGACAACGTAATCACAACGTAAAAGCTTTAGATATAGTTTATCAAAACTAAATGCATCATACAGAAAATGCATCAGAGAGTTACTCGTTGACTGTAACCGTCGCAAAAAAAACAATTCTCCGAGCATCAATTTCGGTGGCTAACGGTCGCTAGCCATAAAATGGGAAATGTCGTTTGAACAGCTAACATCACTTACACCAAACAGTTTCCAGAAAATATCATACCAACTTTGAAGTAATAAACTCGTATTTTTTGTGGACAAACACACGCACTAAACTACATACAGTAAAATGGGTTTGCAATGACTATTAAATAAGTGCATCATCACTGTTTCACACATAAAACTTTTACACTTATGGAATATACTGTTCATTGATCTAAAAAATTTTGACCCTGAATCCACAAAACTAAGCTTAAACCCATTAGCTGATACGACATATGCGCCTAGATTGTATCACAGTTGATACAAACTGTGAGTCAACTCCATAAAGCTTAACATTGTTACACATTTTTTGCGGGCTCTATCAATTTTCAAAACCATAAATTTACTGGCATTGAACTTTATAACAAGATAAGTTATTTCTTTTTCACACACATCAATCATCTCCTGTAGAACACATACTGAAGGTGACAAGAGTTATATGTCATCAGCGTACATAAGACATCCAATGTAACTGCCATTGAAAACACAACCCAACCTTTCGTCGTGTAAATTGACTATCACATTATCAACATATATGGCAAATAACATGGTGATAGAATTCCATTTTTTTGGACACCACAAATCATAGAAAAATATTCTAAAAGAATGCTCTCCCATTTAACAACTGCACCACATTTGCCATACCAGTCAATAATTACATTAAGTAAAATTAAAGAAATCCTTCGCTTTATTAGTTTTAAGTAAAAACCATAGAGATTGGTTTTATCAAACGCTTTACTCAGATCCAGAAAAGAAGCATTTACCGTAGTGCCATTTTTGGTAAAGTACGCTACAACAAACGACAATGCATAGGCATATAGGATTAGAACATTCCAGTTGCTTTTCTAAAACCAAACTTCAGATCTGTGGTTGCCAAATATTCTGAAAAAATGTAAACAAAACACATATCAAATACTTTTGACACAACAGATCTTTATGTAATTCTTCTATAATTGTTCATATCAGTAGAGTCTGCAGATATATCTTTTACCAGCGCAATAACAATACTTTTTACCAAAACAGTTAGGTGCATAACCATGCCTAAGAAAGGCATTAATTTTTTTTTAATTTTACACAAATGGACACAGAGTAGTGGGTGAGTATATGGTAGATGTTTAGCCTTTACACCATTTAGACCAAAGTCGTTAAAATGCTTAATTTACTAATACACAAAGCAACAAACTCAACAAAAATGTCATAATACACATAAACCTGACTATGTGAATACTCATCAAATGCTGTCAAAACTCATTAAAAGTTTATTACTTTGTATAACAGAATTACTTGAGCAACCTACTATAAATTCTTTAGCAAATTTATTAGCCACAACAGTGGGGTCACTAGCATTATACCCTATTCCTGATACATTAGTATGAGCTGTACGTTTATGTTTTATTGCAAGTTTATACTGTGCTTTATTCTGTTGTTTTAGTCTGAAAATGTCACCCTTCTTTAGTCTACTACATGCAATTCACAACTGATGAGCATCCACTGACTTTTGGTTTAAGTCTGATAATTTATCATCCCACCAGTGTTTAAAGAAGGCACGTAAAGTTCTGGAAATTACAATTTCAGCTGCACTGAGCAATGCATCGACAATTAGTGCACAATATTAATCAGTTGTTTCACTGTTAATAATAGGCACGTTGATAGTATTTAGTCTTCTCCATGTTTTAAAGCAAAATACATCTAAATCAGCTTTGTCCCATTTGAGTTTAGTTTGCTTAGCAGCACTTCTATTTGCCTTGGCCTTAGTGAGAACTACAGGGCAGTGAGCTACAAACATGAGAATTAGCAAATGATCAGAAAGATTAGCACCACTATTCCAATATATGTAAAAAAAACTTACCAGCTTAGAACTGTGTGTAAGGACGATGTGATGATATCAGTCCTGTGAGGTTGCCTTATGAGATTTGATCATAGGCCTACGCTAAACTTAGCTTAAAGTTAACTTAGGCCTAATGCTCAAGTAAACAGACACCAAAAATGAAAAGAACACGATAATACGATTTAAAAAGCGAAATATTTACAGCGAATAGTAACGAAAGAATAAACACATGAATATACAGTTTTAAACGTTCAGCAGTCGCAGTTGCAAATTCAATCAAACAGTTCAGTCAATCAAGAGACTGTTTGGTTTCACTGTTAAACAAGTGAATTCGCAAACTTTCGTATCAATAAATCAATTACACAGTTCCACAGTTCTACATTACACAATTCAAATCAACAGTTACGAAATCAACAGTTACGGAATACTCACCACAATCAAATATCATATGAAACAATCACAAATAAATCTACACACAACTAAGCCACACAAAGCGGGGCTCAAATCCAAACTATTCAAAGTCTAAGACCTCGCACAGGAGTCTCTTTCCTTCGTTACACCACTATCGGGTTTATCCGAGTACCCTGTTACTTTCGTTTTCTAGGGATCCACACACGCATCCCAATCCAAGCAACTTCACATTTAGGTTCTACATAAGAACCCTAATGCTAATACAAAAGCCAAATCAAAGGCTTACGACCTTGGCATTTACGTATGCCGTCACACACGAGATTATTCTGTTCCGCCTCAGAACACAACTGTTTTCAAACTCGTGAGAATAACAACTGATCTCAAACAACACGTTTACGCGCCGCAGATAAAGCGACAACCTAACTAATGCTTGGCCTAACCACTTACAGCACAGCATTCAATTCACGACCTATCAAAAGTGGCGCTGAGTCTACAACTCGGCCTCTGATTGATAAACACCTATGACCTGATGCTGACAGGTAAAGGAAATACCGTCACATAACGTAAGTCAATACGGCTTACAATAACTGTTACTTACAGGCCAACACCTAGTCACACACGGACAGGTACAGCGAACAATACAACGACAGTGACATGCAGACACACTGGTAGACGAGGTCGCTATCAACAATAACCGACACTAAATCGACAAAATAATGCAGCACGGTCACCAACAAACAGCGAAAAATACAGACAGCCAGCTTATTCTGACGCGAAAAATAAATCCACGACTCGGTTTCTCGCAAGTGTCATACACATAGCGTTCGGTGGCCGGCGACAAATTGACTAAGAAACAACGCGGCCTGACACCCGGAAAATCTATAAAAAAATCTCCGTTTTATTTTTTTTAACTTTGCACATAAACATAAAGACCCGGAGTAGTATATGGTGTGAAAAAAATAATCAAAATGTGACGAGCGATTTTTTGCTAGGGTTCCACAAATTTACACACTCTGGTAAATTTTACGGTTTTTTTCACTTAATTTTGTTGTTTGCAAAATTTCGTCCAAAAAATTCTGACGGCCTCGTAAGATTTTTTAATTTTTTTCATAATTGCCAAAACATGGACCAAAGTTCGCCAATTTTAAGAAAATCGGGACCAAAGGTCAAAATTTGACCCCGTAGTAATTTTTTTTGTTTGTGAACTTTGGTCTACAAGCGTTTGGGGTTTCGTAGTCCCTTATGAGAGCTTTTCAAAAATGCCGACATATGTTTACCAAAGTTCATTAGTTTCAAGAAAATCGGGACCGAAGTTGAAAATTAATCACCCAATACCTTTTTTGCACAATTTTTGGGTCTTGTAGCCTTTTCTTAGGGGTTTCCAACAACGTCAAAATATATGGACGAAAGTTTACCAATTTCAAGAAAATCAAAATTATTTTCAAAATTTGATCTTGCCAAAACATTTTTAATTTTAAACTTTGGCCCACAGAGTATGGAATGGAATTATTAACTCCGATTTTGTGGTTTGAGGCCCGCACATCTAACGCATTAGTTAAAAGGGGGGTAATGTACTCAAGTCTTTAACTTTTTTGTTTTTGAACTTTGGCTTACCATATTTGGGGACGTTGTAACACTACCGCAGTGCTTTCCGAAAATGCCAGAAAAAGTGGACCAAATTTTACCAATTTTGACAAAATTTGCTCCGAAGTCGAAAATTTGACCCCCAAAATTTCGTCCCACAAAAGGTTTTGGTGGCAAATTTTGGCACGGGCTTATAGGCAACCTATGGGCCTACTTTACTTTTAAAATTGGGGGACTTCCCCTTTACCCCCAATTTTGGGGATTTTTTTCGCTATTTTCAATTTAACCGGAAAAATCTCAAAATTTTTTTGTTTTATTTTTCTCTAACTTTGCACATCAATAACAAGACTCGTAGTAGTATATGGTGTAAAAAAATAATCAAAATGTGACGAGCGATTTTTTTTTGGTAGGATTTCCAAAATTTACCCACTATGGTAAATTTTACGGTTTTTTCACTTAATTTTGTTGTTTTTAACTTTGATCCACAAAATTTTGACGGCTCCTAGAACGTTTTAAGGTTTTTTCACAAATGCCAAAACATGTAAACCAAATTGCACCGGTTTCGAGAAAATCGCGACCAAATGTCAAAATCTGGATCTCGTAATAATTTTCTTGTTTGTGAACTTTGTTCCACTAACTTTTGGGGTTTCGTAGTTTCTTCTAAGCGCTATTCAAAAATATTGACATATGTGGACCAAAATTCACCAGTTTCAATAAAAACGGGACCGAAGTTTAAAATTTTATCACTCAATAACTTTTTTCTTCTGAACTTTGGCCCACAAAATTGCGGGGGCTTGTAGTTCTTCCCTTCGTTAAAAATGTAGATTAAAGTTCATTAATTACGAAAAAGTCGAAATCATCGTCAAGAATTGACCGCCCGAAACATTTTTGTTTCTGAACTTTGGCCGACATATTTTGACGTTTTTAAAAAGCCCCAGCAAAGCTCTACAAACCCCTAATTTTTTGGGCCAAGGTTAATGGCTGATCAAATTTTGAAATTTGGTCCCGATTTTCTCAAAACTGGTGAAAGTTGGTCCACATATTTTGAAACTTTTGGAAAGCCCTCGAAAAGGACTACAAGACGCTAAAAATTTGTTTGCCAAAATACAAAAAAAAGTTTTCGGGGTCAAATTTTGACGATAATTTCGATTTTCTCGAAACTGGTAAACTTTTTCGACATATTTTGAGGCTTTTGGAAAGTTTTCGGGAACAGCTACAAGCCCCCAAAATACTGTGGGCCAAAGTTTAAAAACAAAAAAAGTTATTGTGCAATCAAACTGGTCTCGATTTTCTCGAAACCGGTAAACTTTAGTCCACATATTCTGAAACTTTTGGCAACCACCGTTTGAAAATTTTTGGAGATCGACTCCAATCACGCACAGTGTGAAAGAGTTTAGACTATCGACTCCGCTATAGTCTTTTCTGAGTCGCCCGTAAATGTCCAACGTTTTCTTATGGGTTTTCGGCAAAATTTCGCGGTCAGGTTTCGCGCTCGTTTGAAGGCCGACGGTCACCGTACTATAAAATCACGTAGCCCCCGTGGTCCCCTACCGGAATCTGCGACAAATCAGTGGCTAGCGGTTCACCGTCCTCCGCTAGAGGGTGCAACGTGAATTTATTTGAACCTCGATATCTCGCCCATTTCTGAAGATATTGTCGCGACCTTTTCGCCGTACGGTAGGTCTGCCTGGGGGCTACCGATCCCCCAACGAATCTGTGGCTAGCACTTCTGGTTTGGGGGTCAACCCCCGAAAACAAAATTTTTTGAGCGTCTCGAAATTTTTTTTGAATTTTACCTCAGGCAAGATTTGCGAGTGCGATTTTTTTTATATTTTGCATGAAGAGGCACGGCGGCCCTCTCCAACAACGTTAAAATATGTGGACCAAAGTTTACCAATTTCGAGAAAATCGAAATGGCTCTCAAAATTTGACACCCAATAACATTTTTGTTTTTGAAATTTGGTTCTCACAAAATTTTGGGGGCTTGTAGCGCTTCACTAGTGCTTTCCAAAAACGTCAAAATATGTAGACCAAAATTGACCAATTTTGAGAAAATTGACATCATCGTCAAAATTTAACCCCTTAAAACTTTTTTTGTTTCTGAACTTTGGCCCACATATTTTGAAGTTTTTGGAAATTATCGTATTATACTCAACCAAATTGTTGGCCAAAAATTAATTTTAAGGTTATCTGGCAATGTCGTTTCTTTGAAAAAATTCTCAAGGGTCATATCCGAGCTCTCCTGTTACGTGTGTCATAGATCTATAGATTCATAGCATTAACCATCTTGAAGCTATTAGCATTTAGCGCTCGAAAATATCGGGCCATGTAATACTGTCTATGATAGTCTTTTTTAAATTATAAAAATTGTTTGAACTATAAGGTGCGGCCAAAAAATATTTCCCTACGAAAACTGCTTTAACTCAGTGTAATGTCCTTTGCATTAACCATTTTAGAGTTATCAGCATTTAAGGTCTGCTGAGCACATAAACAAAAAAACCATTAACACAGTATCTGTGCCATTCACAAAACTACAAATTTGGGGCAGAGCCCAACATTAGTTTGCCCCGCATTCTAAGTTTAATTAAGAGAAGGGAAAATCAGAGAAAAGTAAAAATCCCTGTAGCAAAATCACGTGGCCTGAAATCAAATGCATTAGCATATGCAGAACGTGCACTGAAGACTTAGGGCAGGTAAACATTAGCGACGTGATTTTTGGTGTTAGTGGACCAAAGTTACCCGATTTTTTGGTTCAATGTGGCAAGAATTGCGGTTGACAACGCCGTTTACTGTCTGTCGATATCTTTATTTATTTCAAAAATATTCGCAGTCAAATCCGAAAGTTGTCGTAAAACGTACTAAATTTTGGATATTTTTGCCCTCCCAATTTTTCAACCCTCTTAAAAAATTGTAAAGATAACCCCCGTTTTAAGTGGAAGGTGTGCTAGCAAGACTGGGTCATTTTCTAGCGTATGTAGCCGTGAGAGAGGCAGAAAAGAAAAAAACTGCTTGTGAGGCTGAGGCTCAAAGACTTACTCTGCAATTCGAAGGGAGAAAGCTAGAAGCCGAAGAGAGACGGCGAGAACTGGAGTTTAAGGTCGCACAGAAGCAGGCCGAACACGACGCACGTTTGAAGACCGAGCAACCCAAGTTAGAGCACGAGATCAGGCTAGTAGAGTTAAAGGCCCGTCAAGCCAACTCCAGAGACGGCGAGGGAGTAGACGGCCATACCCCGTCCGATCCTAGCGGGCGGGTAATTTAGCTCTTCAGACGAAAAGATTTAAAGAAATGATAAAGCACGTTTTGCCAAAAATGTTTTTTGAAAGTGCTGAGCTGCCCCAATTTTTTGAGACCGTAGAAAAACTCTACGCGATGTATGAGGTTCCTGTGGAGGCACAAGCTAAAATATAAATACTTCTCAGCTCAGGCCAAATCGCTCGTTAACCAAATGTCGATTGACGACATAAGTACGATGAGCTTAAGGAGTTTTTGCTCACCGAGTATAAACTCACTGCTAGAGAGTACAAGGGTAGATTTGAAACGGCTGTTAAAAATGCCGGTGAGACGTACACTTTGTTTGCCGCAAGGCTACGTAATTTACTGTCTTATTACCTCAAAGGCCGTCTGGTTGAGGATTTTGAAACTCTTATTAAGTTGTTGATCAGCGATCAACTAAAAGGATCACTCCCTCAGGGGTTGTTAAATTATATCCTCACCCGTGAAGGGGAGGGTTGGTATGTTGCCAGTAAGATGGCTTCGCTCGCCGACGTATATGTCTACAACTGGGCCTCGGTGACCAGTCAGAAGGCGCCGTAGGGCAAGTCCGCCAAGGTGGCTACCGCAGCGACGTCAGAAAGAGCGACGGCTGGCCAGAACTACAGAGGCGGTCGTGGTGGACATTACCAGGCCGGACGAGGCGGCTTTAGCGGACCTCAGTCACCGAACAAGACTCAGAAGGCCAGGTGCTGTCGCTGCGGAGAGATCGGACACATTTCTCGGGACTGCCCTCAAGACCGAGAGGACGAGTATGCCAGTTCGCCGTCATTTGTCCAGTACCAGCAGATACGGTGTTACGTATGCAGGGGGTATGGCCATATCGCCAGAGACTGCCCCAACGAGCCGAGCAACAGTCGTGGCGAACACAGAAGCCGTTTTCACCGAGAACACGGAGGCGATCATCAAGCGGGTCAAAGACGTCACACAAAGGACGGAGGAGTCCGCGTCAACTTAGTGTCGACGGGCGGTACGACGCAGGTAAAGACCCGCGAGATGGGTGTTTAGTATGGAGACAGCAGCGAGCAAGCTAACCCCAGTGACCCTAATAGCTGGGAATTCGGGGATCACCCGATCGTTGGCACTGTATGTGCATATGATACTAGTTCTGATTTATGTGCGTACCCTCTCAAGTACGTCAATGTGACTGTATCGGGGTGTAATTGTGTCGCACTAGAAGATAGTGGGTGTCAGATACCCATAGTCAGTAACCGTCTGTTCTTGTGGTGCTGTAATGAAACAGTGGGGTACGTTACTCTTCACAGTTTTGGGAAGGACCAAACGGTTCGTGTCCCATTGGTAAATCTAACTGTGTGTCTGAATGATGCCGAGCGTGTGAATGTGCGTAAATTTCCCATTATGTGTGCTGTGACTGATTTTTGTTCACACGAGTACGATGCCATTTTACCAGCAGCCGTACTAGGTAATCTGCAGGCTAAGGCCGTAGTAAGCATGGGGCTATGAATGGGCCCACAGAGCGTGCGTGTTGTAAAAGACAGTTGTGTGTGAATGTAAACACTGCAGACCGACTGTCTAGAGGGACCAAAATGGGAGCGGTTGTAGGGTCGAAACCAAGGTCAAGTCATACAGATCGTCAACCTAAGCATAACCTAGGGTGTGGTATGGCCCCTAGGCCCCTGTGATGATGCTTTGTATTTTATGTGCTGCACTAATCGCTTACATTGCATTATTTGTTGTAACTGGTAATCATAATGCTATGTTTGCGAGGGTATTAACCCCTGCAACTGTTATGTTGAGTTGTATGTCGCCTAGTCAGCGGATCGAAGAAGACAAAATCGCGCTCCTTCAGCCAGATCAGCGACAAGAATGTTGCCAGCTGCTCGACGAGTTTGCCGACCAGTTCGTCGACCGACCCGGGAGGTGCGACGCGGTGGTGTATCAAGCCCAGACCACCCACGGGCCCGTGCAACGGCAGATACGACCCTGTCGTGCGCCAGACGTATGCTCTGAGTCGAGGCCGATGCGATCTTCGAACGGTCCGATGACGAGTCCGACCGTGTTTGCTGCCAAGATGGTCGGGGGTGTTAGCATCGCGAGTGACTGTGGCTACCTGAACTCAGTTTCTGTCGGTGACGCTTACCTGATGCCAATCATCGACGAAGTGCTGTACGGTATCGCTGTTCCCTTGCCGAGACATATAATGTCATCTGCAACTACATTAACTCCGATTTGCTGTCACGTCAATGATGATGGAAATCTGTGTGGTGATCGTACTGTGAACTGTGTTTATTATGTGCAGCATAATGTACGTATATATGTATTGCACATATATGTATTGCACTGTAATATTGATTATTTGATGATTTCTGTATCCACTGGTTATACACATGTCATGTAGTAAATGTCATGGACTAGTTTCGTTATAATTGTTGTAACAATTATATGTGATTATTATGTTTGTCATATTATATTGTATGTACTGTATGTATTATCAAAATGTCATGTTTATTTTTGTACACCTGTAATGATTTGTGTGTTATACGTGTGGTGTTTAGGAAGAAGTAAAATAGGTTTATTTTGTCCCCCATTTTATTCTTTTCCCCAAGGGGGGAAGTGTTAGGCCGCGTCGTTTCTTAATCAATTTGTCACCGGCCACGGAACGGTATGTGTATGACACTTGCGAGAAATCGAGTCAACGATTTATTTTCGCGTCAGAATAAACTCGCGTGTCTGTATTTTTCACTGCTTGTTCGTGACTGTACTGTATTTATTTGTCGCTTTATTTAGCGGTCATTGTTGATAGCGACTCCGTCTACCAGTGTGTCTGCATGTCACTGTCGTTGTATTGTTAGCCATACCTGTCCGTGTGTGACTTGAAGTTAGTATGTAAGCAACAGTTATATTAATGCGGCTTACGTTATGTGACGGTATGTTCCGTGCCAGTCCATACCAGTCTATAGGGTTGAACAATCAAAGGCCGAGTCGTACACACAGCGCCACTGTAAATAGGTCATAAATTGAATGCTGTGCTTGTATTGGTTAGGCCAAGCAGTAATTAGGTTGTGGCTTTATCTGCGGCGCGCAAATGTGTTGTTTGAAAGGAGTTGTTATTCTGACGGGGTTGAGAACAGTTGTGTTCTGTGGCAAACCAGAATGGTCTCGTGCGTGACGGCATACGTAAATGCCAAGGTTGTATAGCCTTTGATTTAGCTATTGTACGAGCATTAGGGTTCTTGTGTAGACCCTAGATGTAGATTGCTTGAATTGGGAGGTCTGTGAGGACCGCTCAAGTAACGATAGTAACAGGGTACTCGGATAAACCCGATTAATGGTGTAACGAGGAAAGGAGACTCCTAGGTGAGCTCTTAGACTTCGGATAGTCTGGATATGAGCCCCGTTTTATGTGGCTTATTTGTATGTAAATTTAATTGTGATTGTTTCATATGATATTTGATTGCGTTGAGTAGTTTGTAGCTGTTGATTTCGTAACTGTTAACTTGATATGTGTAATGTAGAACTCTGGAACTGTGTAATTAATTTAATGATACGAAAGTTTGCAAATTCACTTGTTTAACAGTGAAACTGAACAATCGCTTGATTGACTGAACTGTTTGATTAGATTTGCAGCTGCGACTGCTGAACGTTTGAAACTGATTATTCATGTGTTATTTTTTCGTTGTTATTTGCTGTAAATATTTTGCGTATTAAATCGTATTATCGTTTTATTTTCTAATTTTTGGTGTCGATTTACTTGAGCGTTAGGCCTAAGTTAACTTTAAGCTAAGTCTAGCGTAGGCTTAAGATCAAATGTCACAAGACAACCCTACAAGTTGGTACGATTTTACCATTAGATCTCTGTGATTAGTGGACTTAAGTTCCCCGAACTTTTTTTACCAAACGCGAAAAAAATTCTGGTAAAAAATATTTGTCCAAATTCAAATGTTTTTATCCGTTCCGGAGATATATGCCGCCGAACTTTGAAGTTATCCGAAATCGCCCCAAATTTTGCATGTTTTTGGCCCCTTAAAATTTTTTCGAAGACGACTCGCAAAATTTTGGGCAAGCATTATAAAAGTCAACAAAGTTGGGATCACCCTGCAAAATTATGCGCCGATCTTAGAGATTTAAACTTAGAGATTTCGCTTTAGAATAAATGAATAAAACATATGCAATAAAACAAAAGTCCACTTTAAAGGATATCGCATACGAACGGACTAATGAAGTGATGCAGAAAAAGTACACTGAAATTAGACAATTTACATAAACTGCAACAAAAAAAGTATCTAGAGACTCGGATCTATCCATGGGAGAGACTGGTGGCATGTGCCCCCAGGAGCTTACTTAATAACTAAAAATAATTCCAGAAATGCGCCAAAGCACTTTTCATTTAAATGTGGAAAAAATTTTTAAGGAAGAAGCACCACCTAGACCCCTTTCCTAGTGGAGAGAAAACTCCTGCTCACACCTCATGTGTTTCCCTACAGCAAAATCCTGACTATGCAGTGCAGCTGTTTAAAAAACATTTTAAACATAATGACATTAATATCATTAGAAATATTTACCTATAAATTCATCAACAAAAATCGCTTCTAGTCTTGGCTTGATTTCTCGCGTTGATTTCCAGTGGTGCAGATGCTTCAATTTTATAAAAGAATATGTATGACATTTGCACATACAAAACACACATTTTTTACTTATCATTAAATGCAGTTTAGCAGTTTAGCCTTACCTAAAAATGTCGACTAAAACAATGACAAATCCCAAACAGTGATTGTCAGTTGACATTGAAATTTGGAAAACATTAATATCAGCCATTTTTTAAAAGTACATACTAATAAAAGTACAGTTTGACAATGTGATTTCAGAAAACAAATACAATATATTTCACGACAAGTATAAATTACAAATCTAAACTACAAATGGGTGGATACGAGATATGGAACACTATTAAAAAAACACATGCTAATTGCTCAGTTTGAGTTCTGAAAATAACGTTGTATAAGAATGTTATAAAAAAACACTGCAGCATCCGCATCGACATATAAGGCGCTAACGGTGGTGGAGCAAAACGTTTGCTTTGTTGTATGTTGCATCCATGCTAAATTTTATTAAACTGAATTGAGAGGTTCCGTGGACATACCAGGTATGTCTCAAAAATCCAGTTTTGGCTAGAAGGCAAAAACAGTTTGCACCTGACATCGCAGGTATATATTTCATCGTTCATCGGAAATTCATAAAATTTTTACAGAACAACAAAAGTAGCAATTACTCTGCAATACCCAAATATTGAGAAATTTGACTGGCAGAAACTGTCAAAATTTATTTAAAATGCTTTAAATGCAACATACCTGGCTTTTCCATGCACGAATTGCTACTGCAGTGCTGTGACAGTAGTGGAATAACGGCGTATGTTTACTTAATACTGATAGCACTAAAGGCTAAATTCCCGCAAATACCAGGTATGTTTTATTACCTGTGTTTTGATACAGCAACATGTAACCTAAATGCACGAAATTAAACTTCTTGCATAACAGTTATGCAGAGTTAATCAGCTTAACTACAAGTTCAAAAGCTAGAGGCTATCACTATAAACGTTGTAAGTCATTTTACATCGAACGGACTTAGTCTAATTTACTGTTTTTTAAGCAACGATAATTTTATAGAACATGTTATGTCATCATATCATGTCATTTTTCTTACCTTTTTGACCACAGAACTATGACAATCAGAGGTCGTAAACGTAATAACAGTGTGTGCGTGATGTATGCATTGTTGTTCAATGTTGTTTAAGCATAACAGTAAAAACGTTTACCATTTGCATTTAAACTTTATATTCGTACATTAGTATTTTGCCGAGTGTACACCACATAACTTTTGCCAGTGAGCATATACCAACGTGTAGCGTCATCTGAGCAGAGCACCCTGTCTGTCTGGAACATGTTTCCCAGAATCGTGATGCAGTATGGTAGCTTCCTCAGTCAATACGCACGTATTCATCTGTTTCTTGTTGCCTTTTTCAACACAGTGACACAACTAGTGCCTGTTGCCATAGTGCCAGTTAAACTCTGAGCTAATAATTGCGAGGAAATTTTGCTTATTAGTTCTGTTGGTTAAGAAAAGTTTTTGTAAGACAACTTGTCTTGTGCCGAAGTCCGGGCAGTGTTTAGCCACCACCTTGGTAGCTTTGCTTGCACGACATTGCTCATGCGTCTTTTCTGACAACTTTTCTGCATTAACCGTCAAACACAACACATATACCACTGCTTAGCTTGTAAGAAAAAGTTTAATTTTAATAGCAATGTGTTTTACATATTAGCGGCGACATTCAAAGCAGCAAACAGAAGTCAAAGACATCTACATCGATGCTTTTTACCATTTATTGACGCCGCTGTATCAAACGACGAGTCCGCTAGAATACATTAAACTGAAGTCATTGCTAATTAACTCAGTTGTAATCACAGTACTTTAAACCTATACTTATTGTGACTGGAGAATTTGCATTAAACACATAATTAATATCAGCTGTTGATCAGCGGTTTCGGCAGCACTTACTTGTCAAAAATGTGCAACGATGACATCAAGGATGTTAGTTCAGCAGTAAAGACACAACAGACTGGCCAAAAAGCAGTTAGCCTATTTTACATACTTTGCTTACTATGACGTTATTGAATAAAAAATATATAGGATGTTGTGAAGACATAGAAAAAAAGACCGTCTTCACAAAACTTTAGTTACATGAGCTTTGCTGATACGCTTTTTATACAGTTAACAAAGACATCAATGTGCTTGCAAACTTTGCAAAGTTTGATTGTTTTTAGCCGACCGTACTTGAGTAACGCTCGAGCTATTGGCATGGTTGTGGTCTGTCTATCTGCAGGGTTGTAAATATTGCAGTATTGCAATTATTGCAATAAATATTGCAATACTTCTTAGTATTGCAACAGGTATTATTACAATACTGGTTGCATGTATAGTATTGCATGTGGTATTGCAATACTTTTAGTGTTAAAATATTGCAGTATTTGGAAGCAATACTTTTTGACATAAAATACACTTAGATCAAAAAGATTATGTTTAATTGCGCAAAGAATTGGTTTCTTTTTTGTTCGATCGCGCGAAAAACGAAACGAAAAACAACATGGCAACAAAACTTGTTTATTGTTTAAATTTTGGGTTAACTACGTTATTAGGCAGTCAACCCAAAATTTAGAAAAAAGTGGTACACAACAGGAAAAATCAAAATTTATTTGGGGGAGCGGATAGTGCAGTATTGCAAAAAGTATTGCAGTAGTATCGCAATACAAACTTAAAGAAACGTATTGCAATCTGTATTGCAATACTTTTTCTTTGCAATACTTCTAGCCAGTATTGCTAACAACCCTGTTTATCTGTCCGTCAATCTCTCTGTAACGGATGTCCCCTGTCTAACGGGTAAGGCGTAAAAAAATTTTTTGCATGATTTATTAGCCATGTTTGTGAAACTCAGGCATGCAAAATTTTAGCGATCTACACTAAGTGAAACATGATCAAAGTAGGGGTTAAATAGAATGGGGTAAGAAAATATTACTATTAATCACAAATAGGAAATGGCATACAACCTGTCAGATTAGATGAAATTCGTTGACCTTGGAAGACATTGAAGGCCACTGACAACTATTAAACCTAGGGTCGGCTATCCTAACGACAGCTGGGCTTTTTGCAATTGTCATTGCAATACATGGCTTTGGCGCTTAGGAACCAGTTCTATCTACAGAAGTCTTACTATTACCTCAGCAGATCCTGACTTTATGTCGCCTGCTGTTAAATTAATGTCGCACAAAATTTAAACTAATCTCGTTATGATATATTGAAAAGGCGGATGCGTTAGCTCGTAGAATCGGTACTGCGATTATTCGATTTATCTGTGTTGATCTTTAGAGTAAAGCCTGTAATTAACTATCGTGCAATGTGGGACAAGGTTGGGCAATTAACAGGACGTAGCCACTCTCGCACTCATGGGCTAATAACAGCAGTCATTGAACGAACATTATGCACTAATCTACCATGCCATTTCCCGTTCGCAGATTTCGTCTGCATCTCTTCATTAGTCTGCTCATAAGCGATATCCTTTAGGGTGGACTTTTCTTTTACCGCAGATGTTTTAATTGTTTATTCCGAAGCGAAATCTCTAAGTTCCTCGGCCGATCGGCGCAAAATTTTGCAGGGTGATCTTTACTAGGATGACTTTTATAATGCTGGTCCAAAATTTTGGGAGCTTTCTTCAAAAAAAAATCAGGGGCTAAAAACATGCACGTGAGTTAAAGCAGTTTTCGTAGGGGAATACTTTTTGGCAGCAACTTATAGTTTAGACATAGAACTTTTAAAAAGATTCAAAAAAGAGCATTATGGACAATTTTACATGGCCCGATATTTTTTAGCGTTAAATGTTAATAGCTTTAAAATGGTTAATGCTATGAATTTATGGAATATTAGTGCACGTACCCAGGACAGCTCGTATATGGCCTTTGGGAATTTTTTCAAAGAGAGGACGTTGCCAGGCTCACATGACTCCAGACTTTTAAAATTAATTTTTGGCCAATTTGGTCAAGTATAGTACGATATGTCGCTTTTCTATCGTCATCGTCTGTTGTACGTAATATATGTAATAAACCATAAGCCACAGGTCGTATCACAAAAATTATTACAAACTAATTAACCTTGTGTTACAGCTCTGCGCTTGCAAAATTGTAGTGATTTAGGGCATTCGAAACATATTAAAATTTGGTGTTATACACAAAGAAGGTAAAAAAAATGTTCACTTTTAATTAATAAGTCGCCGCCACTTGCCTTGTCTGACAAACGGTGAGAGATAGTGACAAGGTTGCTATTGATTACTTATAGGAAGTCGCATAAGCTCTTTTAGATGACATGAAAAACATTGATCTTGAAGAATCATTATGCACTCTGCTATGCCAATTGTGCCAATAAAATATTGTGGCTAAACGGTACATCGTAGGGGTCGGCAATGGTATTGTTGGATAAGTTGATGTCGACTTAGATAGGCTGTCAATAGTAACCATGTCTCCATCTGCAGCGGTTTGGCTGCAATTGCAGTTGTTGCCTGCAGCAGTCACACATATGTCAGTGTAACAAATTACAATATAATATTTTGACATTAATTGTAGCATTTGATGTAGCACTGTATGTGACTGCAGTCATTCTGCAAAATCGCTTTTTTGACGTAGCCACGAGCGGACGATAGTGAAGAACCAGTGTGAATATCATCTTTGGATATACGTGGTTTGCTCATTTCAGTTCACTCTAGCATTAGCTAGGCTTTTTGTTTTATGGTAAAAATTTTTCACAATAATATGCACTCTCGCCAGCACTTTCTAGTTTGTCTGTTATTTTTGAGGCATTTGTTTTTGCACTAACTAAAGAAACAGAAAAAGTAAAATATGCATCAAATGAAAAATCAGTAAATTTTATTTCCATATCTGTGATCTCAACAGCCCTGACATTAGTCCATTTGATTACACTGTTTGTGGTTTGATGCTATCTATGTCTATGAACTCAAGATGACCAGTTGAGTATTAATGTTGCAGCTGCAAAATTATCGGAAGCGCTGAAATCGCGGGAGTGGACTTCGCGGGAGTGGACATCGCGGCACCAAGTAGCAAGGGTGGACATCGCAAGAGTGGACATTGAGGGAGTAGCGAAACCAGCGACCAAAACCAGCGGCAAATCAAAGGTATCTGTTTGAGCAACGTAGTCCCGAACACTGCTCAATGGAGGTTAAGGGATAAATACGCAGCAGCAGCGACGAGTTGGACTGTGCAATGCAAGTTGCTGAGATGGATGCAGGGTGTCCGGTGTGTCGTGGTATGATCACGATGGTGATGCGTATTTTTCAGTAGAGACAGTGCTTATAGGCTAAACGTACACGAGAATGACTGCGAGCTAGGATCTAGTAATTTTTACTAGAGACAGTGTGAATCTTGCTGCCAACGTAACTGTTTGAGTGCTTTATTTCACACGTTTGCGATGCGTATTTTTTATTGCATTTGACTTTTTCAGTATCTAGCAGCATCATAAATATTCAAAAATCTCCACTATTCACATTCTTTGAGTTGACTTGTCCAAAAAACATATCGTTCCGTTTCATGGTTATAGGCTACATGAGAGCTCTCGTTTTGTGCCACATTTGCTAAAAATAACACATAGGCAACACATAGGCCTATTAAGTGTATAACTGAGACTTTTATGCACGCACATACTTTTTCTACTACCAATCACTCCCGCAATGTCCACTTCCACGATGTCCACCCTTGCTACTTGGTGCCGCAATGTCCACTCCCGCGATGTCCACCCCTGCATTTTTGACCGTGCCACGATGTCCACTCCCGCGATTTCAGTCGCCCCAAATTATCACAATGTTACCGATGTGTTTCCATATACACAAAGAGCAATTATTTTAGATTTTCATTGTACGCAGTTAAATAAGTTGACAATCAGGTAAACTACGAGTCAGAGTAAAAGAAATGTGGACAAATTGTATGTAATTTATCAGCGTTATTCTGACCAAGTAATCGTACAACTTTGGATAAAAATGTAATATTTTGCTTTTTGGGCTTTTGCTTCATCATCATCATCATCGACAACCGTGGGTTTAACACCCGTTGGTGTCTGACGCCATCGTTACTATCGCTGCCCACCGCTCCCTATCTAGGGCAGCGTGCCTTCACTCCTGCAGGGTTGCCCCACACCACTGCTCAATGTCATCTGACCATTCTCGGTGAGGCCGTCCTCTTTTGTTTGAACCATCCATCATTCCGAACACCAGGGTCTTTATCTTTCTGCTGT